>Ga0247782_1000192_pt1 | contig 72855 bp, 65 predicted proteins | sample UWRJL019104C5_FD_179928 | JGI IMG/M metagenome (GOLD analysis project Ga0247782, IMG submission 179928) | Plant litter microbial communities from Arlington Agricultural Research Station in Wisconsin, United States - UWRJ-L019-104C-5 | ecosystem: Environmental > Terrestrial > Plant litter >... | reverse complement strand
GCCGCGAAAGACCGTGTTAGCCATCAAGATATGCAACACTTTCTATATCCTCAAGTAAGGTGGAAATTAGGCTATACGTGGTTAATACTGAGGGCTTCACATTAGGGGCCGAAAAAGGGGGGGGGGTGGGTTAAGGCGTCCCCAAGTGACAACCGTGCGTAACACCATTCTATAAGTCTATGATAAAGAGTTTGAATTATGAATATCTAGTAGCATACTCGTGTGCTTTCTTGACGATTTTGCAAGGGAAAAACGTCGCCGGTGTACGTACGATGTGATAAGTAAAATAGGTAGTCAACATGGACTATCAGATCGCGAAAGTTCCTTAACTATTACGATACGCAACACTTCTCTTGTTCTTACGTAGAGCGAGAATGGGGCTACTCACCACCAAGAGCTTCATATGGAGTAGGCGTCCTCAGCGTACTCTCAGAACATCCATTTCCTAAGTCTATGATTATACTCGAAGTTGTGGATATCGGATAGTATCCTCGTATGTTTTCTCCTAACAGCTTTTGCGATAAGTGAACTTCCGCCGGTGTCTATACGCTGTGACAGATAGTCTACATGACCCATCATGGCTACAACTGTAGAAGGATAAGTGCTATTCCCAGGCAGTCATTTAACAGTCTGTTCCTTTTCCAAACACATTCTCATGAGAGGAAAAAAGGTGTCACCTTAAACTATGCAGCGGCCCAAGCACGTAGAAAGTGAGAGGCAATATTTTACATTATAAAGGTTAGCTGTTACAACATTCAAACTCTCCACCTCTATACAGCTACCTAGTATGTTGACGTAACGTAGCGCGTACTTCGTCCAGCCTCCGGCTCTACCTGTAGGCTGAAGCCAAAATAAAACAACATATGCCCGACCGCGTCAACGGACCTGTCAAAAGGAGACCTAAGCGAAGCTATCGATTTAGTCTTCAAGCGCTATGTTAGGGGTAAAATGTGTAACCCTCGGCGTGAGCAGAAAGCAGATAGCCAACGGCAGATTGAACATGCGGCAAAAACCACACTAGGACCATATATCCAAAGACAAAAAATATCTAAATCGCCTCGAACGAGCCAGGCGGGCCCTCGCAGTGGGTAGGCTCCAGTGCTTGATGGAGTCAAGTGGTTTCGCACCAGGGCAGATCTACTAAACCTTTGGCGTCTGCTCAACGAGTACCACCACCCAATCAGTTTGGAACCGTAGAAACCAAGCAGACAGTATACCACAATACACGGAAAGCTGCATTGGGCATCTTTACTAAGGCGGAAGAAAGTAATGGGAAGCGACTAGGCACCCAATAGGTATGGAGCGGGCAATTTTATTACGGAGGGTATATGTGAATTATGCTGCGGACTGCTGCTCTATACTGCAATAACGCTACTTCGGGCGGGCCGACCAATATAATCCGCATACCTCTGGGGGGTCATATTCAATGCATCCGCTGCGCATTGGAAAGCTTTTTCTGTATACTCGTCGGTCTCTCTTGCCATAGATTTCAGCCCGGGAAGGGCTGGTAGCGTGTACTTGAGGGTAGATGGACGTTGCCCATGAATGACAGCAGCAGCTTCTCTGATAAGCGTCCACTTTAAGACCATAGTAATGCATATACATTCAGTCAGAAAGCGCCCAATATACAGGGCAGCAGCCGCCTTCGTTTGTTCTTGTGGTGCTGGAGCGGTCGAGAATCTGACTTGATAATTATCCTGCCGAATCTGTTGTTTGACTGTTCGTTTCTAGCCTATAGTTCCGATTCGCCGTTGGTCTCCATTGGACTGCCTCCAGCACCGTGCCGTTTACGTGGCCGTAAGCGACGGACAGGCCTTCCATTCAAATTCATGCTCTCGTCGTCGTCGTCACTGTCTGGATTTTCCTCAGCATATCTCCGTGCTTCGTCTAATTCTGACAAATCATTTGGTTTGTCTCTCAACCATTGCATTCGTGGTCCTGACCGAGCTACTTCGGAGACTCTAAAGCCATATATGCGAGGCACATAGGTTCTGCCGCTACCCAGGCTAGGAGCTATGTTGCATCGATACATGCCATTGAGCATCTCCCTATCATCCTCTGAGACGCGCGCACCAGCTAAGACATCGGCGCCTCGTTTTGTGAGATCGTACTCCGGGAAGGTGAGCAGGAAAAGGGCACCAAAAGTGCGGCCAAAGAAAGCACCATCAACTGTTTGGAAGCGGCTGTTGGGCGGGACATATACATCGAGACAGGAGGGACAGAAAAGTTTGACGGTCTCCTCGCCCGGTATATCTGATAAGCCAACGGGTAAGGTCCGAGCTTGTTCGCAATGGCTCCGAGGACAAGTACCGAAATGACCAAGCTCGTACTTCTCTGACATCTGTTGAATACCTGCTCTAGAGCATATAAAGCGTTGATGGATAAGTCCGTATAACATTTCAGCCGAAGACTCGATAACGGACAGATCACTCGCCATGCGGTTGTGGCGGCGTTCGCCTTGTCGCATCCGCTCGACGCCCTCGATGGATTCGTCTTCATCGTCTTCTTCGTCGTCTTCGTCTTCGTCGTCTTCTTCCGGTTCGACGTCAAGTATCATCTACACATAATGGATAAGAATCAGCACAACATATCCATGCCGAAGTAGGACTAGCAGGGTGGGCTACCTCGAGGGCTTCTTTGTACATGGCGACCTGGGTCTGCAAACCGGTAAGATTGAAGTCATCCTCGATAAACTCCTCGGAAACCTCTGCGAAGTATTCGTGGCCTAGGAGCGAGCAGAAGGAGGAGATCCAAGACTCAGGAGTGCCCGATGACGAGGACATCATGTTGCTGTAGTGAAAAAATAGATTGCAACCTCGGCGCGGTCAAGACTTAACCGGTTCCAAGACGCCCCTGGTATGGGTAATATGGAGGGTGGCCGGGCGGAGGAGTTAGACCCCCGTTTCTGTTCGACCGTAGTGGACACACCGGGGCAATTGGGGAAGGGAGATGGACAAAGAAGGGATAAGAAGACTGCAAAGCGCTATATCACCTGCATGACGCGGGGCAGGGCAGGTGAATGAAGGTCTATTGTTTATATCGGGCCTTTCGTTGGGTTCAAATGGAGTTTGTTGCACCCAGTAGCCCCGTTGAAGCGGCAAGACCGGGCAACAATGTTGTGGTACTACTATGTAATGCCTATTGTGGTTGGTATCGAGATTGGAAGTCCGATATGATACCTATGTTGCACGTTCGTAAGGTATGGGGTTGTGGCCGTTGGTGGGGAAGGAAATCGGATCTTCGCCCGTTCCAACAGGCTGGTGTCCACAATTTTTTTTGGCAGCCACAAAGTGGCTCCTCACTCTCTGCAAAGGTTGTGGCTGCTAGAATATGTTGAATAGCTGGCAAAGTGGTAGGTACCTACCTAGACTTAGACAGTGCAATTATCAATACAGTTACACCCTACCTACCTAGCTTCATCCTTATTTTCATTCCGTATTGATTCACTATTTTTATCATATTTGACCTCAATGAAGAGGTAACCTACGATCACACAGCACTGTTCAGGAATATCTTGGATGCGAGACTGATATCAGTCCGTCTGATGGTTAACAACTTGAACTGCCATGACCAAATAATTTACCACCGCCCGTCATTCTCACCATCTGCCTTAGAGCCAAGGTTCGAACGAGATGCCCTGTAATCGTAACTATTGTGATATATACAGACCATATGTGGGTGTTACTATACCAATTCTAAGCTTATAAAGTTGAGAATGCACCGAAGACCGCACGTCGCATGGACAGCCGCTGAGCTCACAACAAAGCACTTGAGACGTAAAGCTTGCAGCACGCCAGAACACTCCAGATCCTATCACGATACCTCTACAATAAAGCCGGTTGCAACGATCAATGGCTGCATCGATTTGGATGCGTTCCGCTCGTCGGCCTGGGAGCCTGCTCTACCAACACGTTTACAAGGACTGCATCAACTGCCGGCCATGAACAACTGGTTCACTAGCGACTCTCATAATGGGGAAGTTTCTTTTAGTGATAGGTTACGGTCTTTTGCCAACACTATAGTCTCCTACGAGCTTGCAACAGTATCGCCGAAGGGATCGCCACTTTCTATACCCCTCTCCGCTTGTCTCGAACATTTCAAAGAATGGCTTGAGAAGTTGGTGCCTGAAGATGATGGTCGCCTCTTGTGCCACTTCGTCGGTCACCTGATAGGATACGTTAAGGCCGAGCCATTAGGTTTCCTTCGACTCGATGCTCCCTTGGGTCTAATTATCCGTGCTTCACAGTTCAACAAAAGTAGGCATCGGTCTTCAGATTGTCTCAAGCAACTTTATATCGCTCAATCGGACATCCGGAGCCTTCCAGACTCCTTAGCAGAAGACCTGCCAGTACCGGAAATCGTCTGGCAAGTTGGTAGAGGGGATATCTACGGCTCGAGCATATGGCTGGGCTTGCAGCCGACTTATACCCCGCTACACCGAGACCCCAACCCTAACCTCTTCTTTCAGTTAGTTGGATCGAAAGCAGTACGTTTATTACAGCCACAAGACGGTCAATCCATCTTCCAGGCAGTGCGTAGGTCGCTTGGGTCTACCGGAAGCTCTCGCTTTCGAGGACCAGAGATGATGTACGGCCCGGAACGAGATGGGTGTAAGTAACTAGGAATCCTCAAAGCGCTGCATGCGCCAGATGTAAGATATTTGGTTCAAATCATATTACTGACTTCTAATCTTCAGTGCACCGAGCTATTTGGATCGAACCTGACGCCTCGAAAGACGTCTGGGAAGCTGTGTTGAACCCAGGCGACGCATTGTTCATCCCTCAGGGGTGGTGGCATAGTGTTGTTAGCATTGGACAAGAAGCAGAGCTTAATGCTTCAGCTAATTGGTGGTTCAGGTAAGCTGCATCATGGGATGTGGCTTTCTACCACAGGACTTTAAGACTTACTATGATGCCTTCTGGACGTTGAACACAGTAGAGTAGATATGGTTGCCGACAACTTTAATAACTGTGAACAGACTTTCTGAGTGCAGACTCACTAAAATGTCTATCCGTGGTACACAAGACCCATCATCGTCAAATGGCCCGGGGTTGTTGTGCATGATAATTGGCTGTTTGCTTCCTTGTCCACATTCTGTAGAGTTCCGTTTGAATCTGCACACGATTTCCGTTTGTCTTTTATGCATCCATCAGGGGTGGTTCAAACGATCTTGTTCCCATTATTACTCTAAATACCAATTTTCAAACATAATTCGAACTTAAGTAAAGTCGTTTCACTCCAATTTGCAACTAAGATTAGGTGAAAGCCGAGGCGTGACGTCAGACAAACGCGGCATCAGGTGTTGAGGGGTACCTCAGCCAGTCGGTGCGAGAGGTAGGCAGATCCCCTACCTTTTGTAGATACTTACAAGGGAGGTAACATACTTTACATATCTGCCTGGCCAGGCAGTCCACGACTTTCCGCCACCTAAAGTGGCGCGTCAGGCCAGGCCCTTGAATCTTGTGAAACTTCGACAACACCTCAAAGGATCCATCATTTTGCGTGACGCTAATCAAATCGATCGCATTCATACAGCCTATTACGAAGCCAAAAATATATATAAGAACCTCGCTCTCTTCGTCCTGTCTTTATTCATTTTACGCATCTTCGTAATTTGGTTTGCTAGCAAATTTAGATTTATTCGGTATCTACTTGACCTATCAGGGTGGCTTTTCATCACCTAATTGTTAGGGACCCAGCGTGTTAGCATATCAACGCAACTGATTATCCAGCCGAACAAACGACGATGACCGTTATAATGAACGACGAAATTTCGGATGGCGAGTTCGACATCGTTGGTGGTGCAGATGCGGTCAGCGATCAGTCCTCTCCGACGGATGGAACCAATCAACCTCAACCTCAACCTCAACATCTCCCAGGCGGCCATTATGGCCGCGCATTTGACGGCGGGCCGCTATCAGATCCTGGAGTCCAGAGTGTTCCCATGTCGGATACTCGGAGCTCACCGGATGACGACGAGACTGGAAACCACGGCGGCGATGGAATATCTGCTTTGAAATACACAAAATCAGTCATGCAGAAATTCTGGACGGGACAGGACTTGCTGGTTGCAGTGATGGGGTACGAAACTAATATCTTATATTATTGTTCCGAATCAACCTCGACGTGTTGCTTACATGGTTGACAGGATGACGGGAGCGGGCAAGACGACGTTTATCTCCAAAGTGACGGGGCGCAAAGATTTGAATATTGGCCATAGTCTAACGTCCTGTAAGTTGCGTGTCGACCCGATTCTATGAAAGCCATCGGCTTCCTGACATGTTCTCTAACCTCTATAGGTACTCGGGATATCGAGGTGATCGAGACTACCATAGACGGGCGGGTCGTGCGTTTTGTTGATACGCCTGGGTTCTCCGACACAACACTGTCGGATACCGACGTATTGCAACTTATTGCTGAATATCTCGCTGCGGCTTACAAGAAGGACATGAAACTATCAGGGATCATTTACCTGCACCCCATCTCGAACACGAGAGTGACGCATCATGCAACAAAAAACTTAGAGATGTTTCGGAAACTTACCGGTGAGGCCAACCTGAAAAATGTGATATTAGCAACAAGCATGTGGGATAGGGTATCCCCAGAAGAAGGCCAAGCCCGCGAATATGAGTTGAAAAATAAATTTTGGAAAGTACTATTGGCATATGACGCAAAGGCTATTAGATACGCGGGCACACCGGAATCAGCGCGGTCCATCGCGCAGGAGCTCATGGCCAACAAGCCATTCTACGTTCAAATCCAGCAGGAGATGGGAAGAGATAACAAAGCTCTGAAGGATACGGCGGCGGGTCAGCAAGTCATGATGGAACTAGTGAAATTGAAGGCGGAGCATCAGAAGGAGCTGGCAGATATGGAGGCCATGTTGAAGAGCTCGGCTAAGGAGAACAAGAAGGCGGTCGAGGCTCTAAGCGAGCACTACCAGGAAAGACTGTTGGACCTTCGGAAAACCTTAGCGGACGAGCGTCGAATGAATGAAGAAGCCGTCAAGTCTCTCAACGAGCGCATCGCAGCTTTGGAAAGCAGGGGAATCTGTGCAGTCATGTAATCCAGTCATGGCATTGGGCTGCTGGCCTCAATAGTCAACATGTCTACTACCTAGTGGCGAACAAAAATAATAAACCAAGTATTGAGCTAGTCGGCTAGCTAGTTATACAATCTTGTCCGCGTTAGCATTCTAACGTATCCACACTTGTTAGTAGTTGACCATGGTCGGCCCTGATGTCAGACGGTGCTAATGTGACAAACAGGATCCCCCACCTGCATGCTCAGCTACTTACAAAATAGTGTTTTATATGTATCAGAGCAGCAGAATATTATGTTAAAGGTACTTCGTAGTCAGTCCTGCTGCGTATCGACCTAGCAGTTAACTTTTGGACGTTATCAACACGCTACATGTGTCCGTACAAGATGATTAATCCCCAACTACACACACCTACGTATGGCGCAATTAATATGACATTGATCTCTTATACCGTACACATGTACATTTACACCCGTGAAGCACAAATGTTGAACATCAGTTGCTATTTGAGCTATTCTGTGTAGTTCGGTTGCTGCATAAGTATTTACGAATTCTCGGGCAGGCATTCTGTTTCAAATTAACAGGATTTTGCTGTCTCTTTATGAACGTTCTGTCCAAACATGCCGGCCGGTACCCTTGTAGGTATGTATGTACTTGCCTTGTGTAGGTACTGTATTGTTACAGCAGTAATTGGGTAACTAAACTTTACTTGTATCCTCAAGTAAATACCCCGGTTTGCCCCTTCTACCACGGGTCCACTTCTAGCCTAAGACCCGCGCAGAACAGCTGTAAGCAAGTTTTCCGGCAAGGTTAGGTTCTGTGGAACTTATGAGATCATCGGGGCCTCTTATGGCCCCAAGTATGTAACTTGCAACGCCGCTGACATGTGCTACGGGGACTTTTCACCATTCATGATTAAATAGCTTCTCCACCCGCACCTCAACTTTCGCGAACCTAGGTATCGATGGACATTATCTCTTGGATTGATCATTTTTTGGGCTCTTTTTAGTTTCTCTTCTTAAGATCGATCCCTCATTTCGATCTTAGACTGTATCTCTTGTTGGCCGAAGATTCTTTTTCTCTAATGGTCTGCCCTAGTCTACGATGCCGGGAGATGCGCCACATGTTCAATTCGACGACTCTGGGTTATACAGGCCGCAGACAGTGATCGGAAGAACAGATAGACAGCATGATAGGGATGATGATCGGACCGGGTCGGCTAGAAGGCGGTCCAGCTCTGATCCCTCAGGCCGTAGTCGACAACGCCCCAGAATCGCAGTATTGCGACCCCGCGGAAACGCAACAGCGACGCCAGCCCTCGTTCGCGTGTCCGAGAATGACAGATTAGGAAGCACTGCGTTTTTCAACTCCCCTGGTGGCCAAAATGAAGTGAAGCCAGAACTTGCCGACGTATTGGATGTCATCGGTCCGTGAATATGCCACATGTGTTTCTTGCTAATAATGCGGTCGATGGTGACTAACTGACCGGTATTCGTGCTCCATTAGATCCCGAAGTTTCAACACTCAATAATGTGACTAATATTCAGAATTCACTCTTTGTACCTTCCCTCGGCAGAATCTTCAACAGGCGTCCGACTTACAACTTAACCCGCGCGCCAGAGCATTATAATGTACGGATAGGGCCCGATGGTGTCCAACGTGGAGATGGATTCGCACAAGGCCCAAAGACGGAAGACCAGGATTATGAGTTTAACTTCAACCACGCCGTTCTCCCCGAAGGCGTGTCTTTAGAAGGGTGGACTCAGGAAGAAATGGCCGAACTGAACGACCACGTTCGCCACATGTTACACTCACGACGTTCTAAGTTCAAGCGAACCATGAAGGCCTTCGGTCAATATGTTAAGAAACCTCTCGGCTTCTTCGTCACGCTCTATGCTACTTTGATCACATTATTCGGTCTCGCGTGGGTTCTCTTTCTCATCGGCTGGGTTTATGTCGGAACGAAGCAACTATATGTCATCAACGTTATCGACTACGTGCTAGTAGCCCTCTTTGCTGTCGTGGGTGATGGTCTCGCGCCTTTCCGGCTCGTTGATACGTACCACATGTTGTTTATTATACATTACCACCGGAAAACGTGGAAGCTCCGGAAAAAGCTACAAATGGCGAAACTACGAGACAAGAATGACCTGCCCACCGATCCGGAGTTAGAAGCCGCTCGCGATGAAATATCAGTTCTGACCGACGCTGAGCAGGCCACGCTTGTTCATCACCAAAACAAATTCGCCAAGTCACACACTTTCTACAGGCCGCACGAAACAAAGACGCACTATGCCTTTCCACAGAGCTTTCTTGTTGCTATTGTCTTACTACTCGACCTCCATTCAGCTCTACAAATATCGCTAGGCGCGACAACCTGGGGCATATACTGGAAGACACGACACCCGGCGATAACGGCTACGATTTTAAGCGTTTCCATCACAGTAAACATTACTGCTGGCATTCTCATCAGCATAGGTGGGCGGAGGACGCGGAAGAAGGAGGTTGTAGAGCGCATGTTCCGGCAGGACCTGACACGCGAGGCGTTGAAAGAGATTCGAGAACGCGGCAAGAAGGAAGGCGATTCGGAGAAGCAGATGAAGGCCGAAAAAGCCATTGAGCAGACGCGGAAGAGCGAGACGCTGGACGAGGCTGTGAAGTCACACGTACCTGTGCGAGAAAGCATGGACGTAAGTCGGCATAATTCACCCGCATCGCCAGCATCACCGTCGTCTCAGGCAAAGTCGCCCAAAACGCTGCCGGCGGACATGAAGTTATAGAAAGCGACTCATTAGTCTCTTCCATTCGGTTTTTTTACATACCGATACTTATTCTTAACGACTTGGGTTTTACAACGCGATACCCCTTGATAGAAATGATGGTAAATGTAAATAATGAACATGATTAATACTAGAGTCAATACCGCGCGGTCTACTCTTCTGAATACCGCCATTTCCCTGTACTTTGCGGAATCCGCATTGCTTGTGACTTTGGCCCTCTCCATGTATGATGTACGATGATGTTAGGATTTGATCAAGCAATAACCGACAAGCTCAGGTCTTGGTTTGACATACCTAGGTTCGACAGTTCAAGAGGGTCCTCCTAGGGTTAATCTTACCAAAATGCGCCTTGAGGATATTGAAGCATCTTAGACGGGTAATTATGGGACCGGGATTCCCATCGATCGAGATTGACATACCTACAGTACCATGCACGTCCCCACTGAGCAGAGGGAGTCTAAACAGACAGAGTAGGTACTTGACAAGAGAAGTTTTACTCAACGAAATAGGGACACGGCTCACCTAGGTTAGTGAACTCATCTTGGCATTTGGGTTCTAATTTTCAATCTAGGTCGATCACAGCCTGTACCATATTCACTGGGCAAACTCCGGAGAGCGAAAAGACAGCCGGGCTGCGAATTCACTACCTAGGTTACTGCTTGAGTTATATCATTGACTTCTGCTACTTCGAATGGCTGCCTATTAATTGATGAAGGATTTGTATTTTACGTTTAGTATAAGTAGTCAATCCTGTTAGGCTAGTATCCAGACTCTAAACCTCCCAGATGAGCTTTTGACAACTGAACAAGATGCGTATACATGGAATATGGCTAGCGATGCTGGGACTGGGACCTGCGCTGCTGGTCCAGGTCCGAGCTACCACCACCTTTTACATGTCCCCCAGCGGCAGCGACAGCAACAGCGGAACCGGCGCAACAGCAGCGCTCAAAACACTCAAGGGGATACATACCAAAGTCACGGCCGTCAAACCCACCGACGCCGTGAACATCGTAGTGGCAGAGGGTACATACACGGGACAGTCAGTGATCTGGACATACTTCAACGGGCAACCTATCACATTCGCACCACCTTTGGGCTCAACGACCAAGACAAAGCCGGTATTTGACGGCGAAGGCACGGGCTTGACATGGTTTACGATGGGCGATAGCGAGGTGCCGACGAATCTGCATTTTATCAACCTCGCCGTGACCAACTACTGGCTCGGTCTTGACCTAGGCCGCGATAAAGAGCCGGGGAATAGCCACAACGAGGTGCGCGGGATGCTGTTCGAGCGCGTCGGCGCCTTCTACACGCACAATTTACCAAGCGCCAAAGGCTACGCCGCCCTGCGCCTGCGGCGCTCTAGCAATAACACCATTACCGGGAATCGCTTCCACGGCGTCAAGAACTCAGCCACCGCGCCGCCTGACACCGATGGCGACGGTGCAGGAGACGAGGACTTGACGGCGTATATACACGCTATCTACTTGGCGCACAATTCGCGGGGAAGTGCCATCTCGGATAATGAGTTTAATCAGGTTACTGGCGACGCGGTGCGGACGCGCGATGGCTCTGACGATAACTTAATCGAGGGAAACAGATTCGTGACGGCGGGCAAGTATTCGGCTTATTCGGATTGGATAGCTGATACTGGGACGGAATGCCCCTCGCATAATAATCGCTTCAAGGATAATGCGGTCGGCGAGGGATATTTTGGACCTTTCAAGACGGGGTATGTTACCCATGTTTATGGGCCCGATGGTCGATGTTCAAACGGGGGCACTTTGCCGCCGCGGATTATTGAGAGTGGGACGGTCATGGAATGATAGATAGTATCGATTGAATTCTTTACTGCGCTGTATATTCGTTGAGGATGGTGTCTAAGTAAATTAGGTGCCTTCCGTTTTGTACATACATAGCTCTAGAGTAAAGAGAAATAGAGGTATACATACTAGTTATACAGACTGTAACAATAAATAAAGATACTATGTGCGCTGGGACGAGAGAATTTTTGGTGCGAAATAAAGAGAAGACAGAAAACCACTAAGGAGGGATGCTCATAATATATGAGCTATTAGGGAGATTACTTTACATTATTTGTTAAAGCTTATATTTTTGTGTACTTACCTGAACTATGCTTTGTTGACTCTTACAGGTACAACAACATTCATTCGATTTCGGGGGTTAGCTGAGACAACTCACTGAGGCGAAACATCTAGACCGACACCAGATCCAGGCTTGCACTTAAAACCAGCAGCAATGGGCTGGGGAGAAGTCAGTTTTCCGCCGGTGCAGATTGCAAAGTGTGTTCCATCGTCCAGACAAGTCAGGTAGCCCTCAGTACATTGGGGTTGATCACCTCCATTCACAGGCTCGGAGTCCGGAGGGCACTCATCATCATCGTCGTCATCATAGTCATCACCGGCATCCATATGATCGGGGTCAGCTGAGCTTGATGGGGTAGCAGAGGCGGCTCGAGTGAGGGTTGCAAATGTTGAGGTTGGGGTAGTGACGATGGTAGTAGAGGCAACAGTGGTCGAACTCGGCTCAGAGGAAGAAGTGTCTGAAGACTCGGCCTTATCACCGCCTGCTGATGCCTTCCTGGCGTGGGGATTGCCGTCACAAGGCTGCTTGAAAAGGTTATCGCCCTCAGGTCGCTCAACGGACGACCCAGGGTTGGGAAACGCGATAGGGATCTGTGCCGTCAACGCCTCATTCGTTGTGCACCCACCAGTGAGATCACCGAGATTAGCCATGAACAGCTCGGGGAAATCGTGGCGCTTGGAAACGGCGAGGGATTCCCTGCGCTCGGGAAGGCCCATGCGCTTCTTCTTGCTCGGAAGAATGGTGATGGGAGCGCAATTCATGTAGATCTCCGGCTGGCCGCCTACGCGAGGGAACCAGGTCCACGCCAGTGTCCAATTCTTGCCAGGCTCGATGCCCTCGGGGATCTGGAAGAAGTACTTGTCGACGTTGGGACCCTCCAGATTGCCCTTCTGGTTGCGCGCGGGACAACCGCCCTCGATCGAGTGGATCACTTGCCATGAGGAGTCCTTGGTCGGAAACCCTCTGCTCAGCGCTATCTGGCACGATCCGCCTCCATGCACGGCATGGCCGCTGAAGGAGAGGAACTGGTCCTCGCCGATCGCCATAGGAGTAGGCTCTCCGTCGATCTGGTACTTCTGACCCGGAGGAATCCTGCAAGGAAAGTCCGCCCCCGAAGACTCTAGGGGGTTGACTTTCCCGTCGGCCACGAAGATGTATGGCTTGGGATTCTCAAGTGAGACGTGCCCGGATGAGAGAGAAGCCAAAAGGCAGGTTAACATGAAAGATCGGTAGGAAGGCATTATGTCTATAGTTGATTTTGCCGAGGACTGAGTTATGTTGGATATTGCGCTGTACTGGATGTGGTGGGCGCCTGAGGTTCTTGTTTGGTACTTAGAGCTGTGGTGTGTGTGATAGGAAATTCCAGGACAGTTAGTGATGTTCTCGAACTTTTATACATATCCCCAGAAGGGATATCACTTTTTAAATTAATGAAGCTGTGTTTCGACAATATTATTATTACCCCCAACAGTTTCATTCATCTTTGAAATCATGTTTAGCAAGCTCTCGCAATTGACACAAAGGTAAAAGCCAGGCCAGCCTTTTCATGGATTGACAAGAGTAAAGCTCAATGGCCTTTGGGAGCTAGCTGTGCTGAGGTTTTTTTTTTTTTTTTTTTTTTTTTTTTTTTTTTTTTTTTTTTTTTTGGTTACTTCCATAATATGATGCTCAAAGAGCGCAGAAGGAGTGCTCTACGTTGACAAAGGAAGTGTAGTAGTAAAGGTCAGTACCATTGCCGTGTTTTGGCTTTCGCAACTTACCTCAGTAGATGTAATTTGGCAACTATGACCAATTGCAGTAAAGTTAAACACTTGTGATCAAAGGTAGAGTAGGGTGGAAATCATATGTAGTTGTGGGATGAATAGAGGTTTGGTAGTCGCTAGCCTTGCTTCATCATGTTCCTACTCATCCGACTTCCAAATCTATATCTAGATATCTAGGTCTTCAGAGTCGATGGGTTTCGGTCTGAGGGGGAAGAATAGCATTACATGCAGAAGCTTTAGTTGAAGACTGCTAGGTAGACGTAAGGTATGCTATTGATCATGAGACATGCTACTAGTTGCCGTTTACGGTTTACCTTTGGTTGTCCCGCCATTTAGATCATGTGTATCCCGGATAATGCAGGTGACTCCTTCACTATGTGCCTCCCTTTATCGCATATCGGGCCTGGGACGGAAGAACTTATTAGAGTGTTTAACTGGATCAGCACTTAAGACACACGCCTATTAGCTGTGTCGCCTGCAAGTACTGCTTGCTGGTTCAAGTTTTCACCATGAATCATGTAGCTTACGTGAGACAGATATGGCATACACATTAGTAGCTGGGGCAGGCACAGTGTGTTAGCATGGCAGATGCGAAGGTCTCATGAGGAGCATAATAATGTGAATTCTGAGTACGGCCTCTGGCCACCACTTTTTCTCCGAATACAACTATTACTCACCCACTTTATCTTAGGTATTGGACGTCTATATCGTGAAATCTCGGGAGCTAATGTTTTGAGGTGACCTTATACAGGTATTGGGGCGGCGTTCAAGGGTGTAGTTGAATAGTGGAGTTAGGTTCGATTTCTAACAGCTCATATGATTATTCCGCTTTTAGCTCATCTACAGGTACTTGTCTTGGACGTTGTTGGTGCTCTGCACTACATGCTAGTAGACGCTTTACTAGTCCCCTAGCCAACTTGCGCCACTGCAAGTTGTCCGGCCTAGGAGCTGAGATTATCGGGATACTAGATTAATCAGACAGCGCCCATACAAACTGTCGGGGTAGAAGGTTTTGCCACATCGTAAATTGGTTCCTCAGGTATCGTAGTTGGCTTTGGTCTTCCGTTGGTAGTAAATGCAACGTTGGAAACCAATTTGAAGCTATAGCTAATAGGCAGCAAGGACGGCCAAAAAGTGCAACTATCGGGGCGTACCGACCTGTTCTAACGCCATCCTTTTAACCAAGCAACAACTTATATTCAGATTTCACTACTACCTAGTACTTCAAACCGGTTCTCCCCCTTTACACCCACCTCTTCCCCTTGATCACCACTGGGTTCCCGCAGCTTGAAATAGGAGAATATATTTGAGAACACAATATCGCAACTATGCCAGGAATCAAGTGTTCCGGCGCTGATTGCGAGAATGAGGCCGGCGCCTTGCAATGTCCCACATGTCTGAAGCAGGGCGTGAAGGACAGTTACTTCTGCTCTCAAGACTGCTTTAAGAGGAACTGGGTACGTTGAATCTGCCTATATGGCTCTTCTTGTCTGATATTAAATAGATTTAGAGTACACACAAGGCGATGCACAACAAAGTACAAGCTGGTCAAAATAGTATGAACCCCTCCCCGTACCACCTCAGTCGTAGCCTTGTCTTCTAAACGTGATGCAGCCACCGGATTCTTTAACCCCTTTCCAGCATATAAGTTCACTGGATCTGTCAGACCTGTGTATCCGCTCTCTCCGCGACGACCGGTCCCCAAGTCGATCCCCCATCCCGACTGGGCCGAGACTGGCATTCCGAAGCGTGAGATGCGCTTGAGCAGGTCGAAATGGGATCTCTTGGACGAAACCGGCCAGGAGGCTATGCGGAAGGTGTGCAGACTAGCTCGAGAAGTCCTCGACATAACGGCTGCCGCAATGAAGCCCGGCGTCACCACGGATTACCTCGATGAGGTTTGCCATAATGCTTGTGTCGAGCGAGACGTGAGTGGGGTCCAATGCTGCGAAAAGCTTATCAAGTGAGCCGCTAACACTCGACTTAGGCATATCCGTCGCCGCTTAACTACAATCAGTTTCCCAAATCACTTTGTACATCTCCGAACGAGGTTGTATGCCACGGTATTCCTGATCAGCGTGTTTTACTTGATGGCGACATTCTCAATCTTGATATCTCCTTGTACCATGGTGGATATCATGCCGACTTAAACGAGACCTACTACATTGGCGACAGGGCCAAAGCAGATCCGGACTCTGTTAGGCTCGTCGAGACGACTAGAGAGGCCTTAGACAAGGCAATTGAGATTGTGAAACCGGGGGTGCCGATTCGCGAATTCGGTAAGGTTATCGAGGAGCATGCCAAATCTAGGGGCCTTGTTGTCATAAAGACTTGGGGTGGACATGGTATTAATTCGGAATTCCATCCTCCCCCATGGATTCCTCATTACGCGAAGAACAAGGCTGTAGGAACATGCAAGCCTGGAATGACGTTCACGATAGAACCTATCCTGGCTCTGGGCAGCAACCGCGAAATCTATTGGCCTGATAACTGGACAAATGTTACTGTGGATGGTAAACGGACAGCACAGTTCGGTAAGGAGTCACTTGCAACTGCCTGAGGCAATGGCGAATTGATGGTACTAACTTGTGGGTTTATAGAACACACACTACTTGTCACAGAGACGGGCGTCGAGGTTTTGACGGCGAGATTAGAGAACTCACCAGGGGGTCCTGTACCTATACCAGAGGTTACCAATGGAGATGCGAAGAAAGAATAGGACCGAAAGGATAGGTATTAGTTATGAGCGGTGTTAAAAAGATCGATGAGAGTGATGCATATGCCAAACTTTCTACCTGCTTGGGCATGTAGTTTGTGCATTCAAATGTGCACAGCTGGTGGATTTAGTGTCTTTTGTCACGTTTTCGCCCAATCTTCACGAGTAATGAGGACATAGTTTTCTCTAGTGAGAGGTACGTAGATGCACAAAGCAAACACAGTCCTAGGATTGTCTAGGATAGCCGCGAAATAGGCGCGCCGGGGACGTAGGTTACCCTTGTTAGGCATGCCTTCCTTTGGGATTAATGAATCTTGTGCGGCTTGCAATTACAACGTGTCGCGCACCACCCCCGACCGTCCACCCAGGAAAAACCGACAAATGGTACCACTTAGACCTATTAGAATGTATGTCTTGTTCGGCGAGAAAAGACTCGCAGAATCAATAAGGCAGGCGAGAGAATCGGAACGTTTGCCCAAGAGAGATCCAACATAGCTTTCCACCTCAGCGAGTTGAGACGACCGTTACTCTCATCGTCAAACAGGACTCTGGGATAGTGTATTTGTCATTTCGAACAGACATTTCCGGCTCGACGCTCCATAGCTTCGCTAGTATATCACCTCCCATCGGGACTCCTTCCATGAGTTGAAGGAGACTCTCAGAAACTAGGGGCTCATTCATAGAAACCGTGTCCTGGCCAAGGACTTGCAAGACCCCATACGGGTCCTCAGACTGAGCTGTTCGAACGAGTTCAATTGTGCCGCACTGGTGCAGGTTCAGTTCTCTTGCGCCATGAGTTACCCAGAGAAGGACTTTGGACTTGCATAGACTTAGCCTTAAGCGCTGGAAGGTGTTACGGTCGAGCAAGCGATTCCACAACCGAGGGGTCCAACTCGGTCATACTGAGCACGGTTTGTGCTTGCTCAAAATTATGTTCCCTCATGTCGATTAATGAACGAAGCACAAGAATCTTTCTATTCTATACAGGTCGTAGCTTATAAGGTCAGGATCGTAGGCGCTACCGAGAACCACTATCCAAAAGTGTTCAAGACGGATTGAGTGAAGCTACGACTGTGACGCACATGTCCCGAGAGGAAATTGATAAGGATGACAGCTGATTTTAGACGTCCGCTGTCATTGAGGAAAATCCGATCGGCACGGATGAAATGTGAGATCAGGTAGTTTCTCGACTCGACACTTATTTACACAACGCATTCGGCATCGACAGGCTCTTTGAAGAAATTCTGCTTCAATCCGTGGCTTAACTCATAAATTCGATCTATTTCCCTAGTTTCTCATATGTTCTATGACCGAGAATAGAAGAGTCCGATACTGGGGAGGCCTGGTAATTACACCTCAATCTCGGAACTGACGAAGTATGATGGTTGACACTTCATCCCCTTTTCAGACTCTGTAGCACCATTTTATAATGTCACAACGTCGGCTACTCTCAACTGTCCCTTACAACCCATTTTATACCTGAATCCTGGGTCGGTTTTAATGAACCTATAACTTCCATTGAGCTGGTTTCCCTATCTGCGTGAGCTCCGCCATTACTCCCAACTCTTCCACACTAGCCAGACAGTGAAGCATTACCTATATGCATCCCTCGCCCTATGTAGAATTGATATCCTCTATAGAAACTGGAATAGGCACGTCCAGATCCGAGAACTGCACCGCCCACTCGTAATCATTGCGAGCCCGAAGTTCAACATCGAAGCCGTAATCCGGCTGGCGGATAGTCGCCGCGGGGACCGTCCTCTGCGTAGTCGGCGGGGTCCACTTGCCATCTGTCGGCTGCGCGTCAAACCGCAGGACGATGAAAGCCGCAAAGGCGAGGATCTCAGTAGCCACGAAATGGCGACCGGGACAGAGAGTCGCGCCGCCGCCGAACGCGCGGAAAGCCGCGGCGTCGTAACTCCGGCTCTTGCTGCCTGGGTTCGGCACGAAGCGCTCTGGGGAGAATTCGTCGGCGTGCTCGCCCCACGCCGATTTGAGTTTGTGGTGGGCGGCTCCGGGAATGAAGATGATACCCCCCTTCTTGACGAGATATTTGTCGTCGATCACTGTGTCCTCTAGTACTCTCCGACTAGATACGCCGACGGCGTAGAAACGCAGGACTTCTTGGAAGGTCGAGAGTAAGAGGGGACACCGGTTCTTGACACATGCCATGTCGATCGTCCGGACATCGCCTCTTTCACTAACTGCCTGCTCCAGCTCCATACGGCACGCATTGAGGAGTTTCTCGTCGGAATACAAGTGGTAGGCTAGCCAGAAAGTAGCCGGCATCGTGTTACTGAGCAAAGCAATGGACGCTAACACCTCGACTTTGGCGATGTCAACGTCGGGCAGGCCTTTGGCAGTGCAGAATTCGTACTTTTCCTTGATCAGGGTAGACGATTCTGAATCAGTATGCCCACCTTCATCGAAGTATCGCTGGTAACCCTTTTCCAAGACCGTTCGAGCGCGGACGCTTTCTGGGACAGTCCAAGATGGTAGGATATTGATCATAAGAGGGAGAAATCCCCTTTCGTAAACACTACAAAAAGGGAGTTTCACAAATTAGAGAGCCCGGGAGACCTGGGAGGACACAAGGATGAGATCTTTGACTTACGGGAAAGCGTTCCGCATTTCCGCATCCTCGAACGGATTTCGAGGACCGTACACGCCACCCGTGGTCGCCATCATGACTTCGTGGTATACCCAATCTTTCATGTTAACCTTGAAGGTTTTCTGCTGCTTGCCGAACTTAGCGAGAGACGTCGCTATGAGTTGGACAGACTTCCTGTTAAGCGCATCAAGCTTCGGGCCGGGATTCACACCGGCGCGGATTTTCTGGGTGAGCCCGTGGACGAAGCCGTGGTCACCGAGGGGGTCCACGTTGCTGATCTGGTCGGATGCCGCGGTCACGCCCGTGACGGAGGCAGTCATCTGAGCCAAAATTGGCGTGAAGGACAGCTTGCGCGTCTGTCGCTGTACCTTCTGCACCAGCGAAGTAGAGTTGACCACGTACAACCGCATGAATGGCAGTCGTAGCGTGTACATGGGCCAGCGGCTACTGCTCGTCGTTAGCGGGCGCGATTCAGCAAGCAATTGGCAAAGTAGGCGTTATTAGCATGCGGGCTGGTCGCTCACCTCTGTGGAATCCAGTACTGATACCCTTTTCGTGTCATGTTCCACATGGGACTCACGAACGGGATCGATGTGTCCAATGCTGGTGGCTCATTTCCATCTTGGGTGAGCCGTAGCAAAATCTGGGCGACGCAGTAGAGTGCGATGGCGCCCGCCAGGGCCGTGAGCACAGCAGTCGGCATGTTGGCTGGTACAATATCAAGCCTACTGCCTGTTGATGAGAAACTGCTTAGGTTGTCTCACATACGATGATGGGATTGTGAATGGCTTTAGAACTGAGAGCTAAGGGAGGGGTGTCCGCCTTGCCTGTCCCACTCAACTCATCACTGTCATCATGTTATTCCTATCTGCCATGGCGTCCTTGATACATTGCAGTACTACGGAGCTCGTAGAAGACTCGTATACCTATATCCAGCTTCTGATTTGTCAAAGCTTTCTTGCCCTGAAGTGCTCTACCCGAGGCTCTTGGCAAGTACCTATGAATGATATGATAGGATTATTGCTTACTAGCATCGCCGCCCCATTGACGCATGATATTTTTATAGTCAACTTTCGATACTCATTCCCTTGATTACTACTGCTATAATGGGCCAGATTTTTTTATTATTTTTTACGTTGTCATATTATCTTACCAACGAGCTATCGCGTCGACCGCGTTCACCGTTAGCGAAGGGACACGCAGCATTATGTAATATCGTTCTCTTTACAGCTTGTCAGGGGCACTGTGTTGCGCCATGCCGACTTGGAAAGACGACAAGTATACTGGAAGTGCACACAATATTTGTTTGTCGCGTATTCAATAAAATTTTGATACCAAGGCCTCCCGACAAAGGCAAGGGAGATATTAGCTGGAATGCCATATTTTTCGTGTTGTTATGTATATCAATATATCGTCAAGCACGAATAAGAGGACCAGTTGATGTACTTAGTCTCGAGCGAGGTATTACATTAGATACAAAGTATTAATGAGACCGTACCAAGGTCGCCCATCCTGGAGAAACACTGCAGAGTTTCATAGATATATTCTACAGATTGTGATAGACAAGCAACCCATCAATTCCCCAGGTCAGGAGTGGCGCCCTCGATATCCTCTGCCGCAAGATCTACAGCTACATTGTCTGCTGAAAAGGTTACCTTCCACTTCGCCCCATCTTCCCTAGGCCGCAGTTCAGCTTCCACATCCCAATCTGGCTCCGGCAGGGCCTGGATAACCGAAGCGTTGGCCCACGTGGGCGTCGTCCATTTGCCCGCTACGGGATGGAGGTCGAAGCGGAGGACCAGCAGAGCGGCGAACATGAGGATCTCGGCGCTGGCGAAGTGGCGCCCAGGGCACAGGGTCGTGCCGCCTCCGAATCCACGGAAGGCGATCGGGTTGATGCGCTTGGTGCCCGGCTCGCGCAGGAACCGTCTATGCAGGAATTCGTCTACCGTATTACCCCAGACTGATTGGTCCGTGTGCTGAACGGCTGCGGGCATCATGATGGTACTGCCTTTCTTTAGGAGGTACTTGTTTTCGAGCACGTGGTCCTCCAAAGTGAAGCGAGTAGCAGTGGCAGAGGAATGGAACCGCATCGTCTCCTTGAACGTCGACAACAATATTGGGCAAGAAGTCTTGACGAAGTTCCAGTCAATAACATGAGTGCCGTCGCCGTCCCTCCGCACGCCCTTGTATAGCTCCGTCCTAATGTCTTCCACAATAACTGGATTGGAGAAGATATGGTATACCACCCAGAAAGTACCCGGCAGCGTGTTGGTAATAACCGCTTGGGCACCCCCGATCTCCATTCGGGCCGCTTCGTCCTGAGGAATCTCAAAATCTGCGTTGATCTTGACGCGGGCTTTCACATAGGCGGAACCCTGTTCGTGCCACTTATTTTGAAAGTATTTTTCCCAGACCGTCACCATATATTCGCGTGCTTTATAACTGTCCCTAGCAAACAAGCGCGCATAGAGACCAATAACAAATTTCATCATTCCTCGCTCGTACACACTAGGACGGATGTAAGAACCAATACAAGACGGGAAGGACGCGAAAGACTTACTCCCAAGCCTCTTGCATCTGCGGATCGCGGTACGGGTTCTTGGGTCCGTAGACGCTGTCGGTGGAGGCAATGAGCATTTCACGACGAATCCACCGATACATATTGACGGTCGAAGTTCCTTGTTTCCAGCGCTCTTCTATCGAGTCAGCGATGACTCGAATAGCCGTTCTGTTCATGGCATCCAGCTCCGGTCCAGCAGCGAGGGCCGCATGAATGTACTTGGGATACATCATTAAGTAACCCTCGTCGGCGGCCACATTGTGCTCAAGAATGTCGCTGGTAGCCTTTGAGACGCCGAAGACTTTCGTGGCCAGGGCCGCCTCAATGGCGGTGAAGGAGAGGACTTTGAACTGGCTCTGGACGGCCGTGATGAGCGGCGCGGAGTTGATTATGTAGAATCGCGTCCCGGGCAGTCTCAAGGTATAAATCGGAAGATTGTATTTGTCCCTGTCGACAAAAGGGTTGATTAGTCTTACTGTCGTTCCATTCACGTGCAATATGGCCAACACCACTAACTAACCTTAACCTCCGGTAGAACTTCCCGCCTTTCGAGAACATGGCCAGCAGAGGCGAGATGAAGGGCACACCATCGTGAATAGAGGGCGGTTCCTTCGTATCCTGAGTGATGCGATGGACAGCAGCCAGAAAGGTGTAGCCGATAGCAAGCGCGACGAAAATGGTTGGAATGTTGTAAGCCATTTTGAGGAAGCGACGAAATGCTAGCCCATCAACCCAACTCTTGCGAATGTATGAGGAGGGTTCGTCAGCCTTTGGGGATGTGTATTTCAAGATGTCTCAAGTCCTCGCTCGAACGGTTGCGCGTGCCAAGACAGAGCATACAGCTCTGCTCTTTCTGTCGTATTCATCCATCTATCCTCCCTAAATTGATAGATGGGCAGCTACCCAGCTTACCAAGGTCTTACCTTGCCTTACTGTTGGAAGATCGTATCGCCAATTTAGGTATTACCTACCAGCTTCCACCACCTCGAAGGCATCCTTCAAAGAGGTTAATGCATGTCTCCCGCGGCCTGGATGCTGATTCTGGTCCAAGCTGACCGCTTCTGTTTGACCACCCAGATACTTACTGTGATTTTGAGCGGCGCAGCCAATCTCTCGTTCGGGTTCCCATTTCTTCCAATGAGCGATCTCAGTTTTCATGTTCTGTGGATCCTCCAACGGTCATCGGGTCCGACCCCGAGAAAATAGGACGGCGGCTTATTGCTCGACGGCTGGGATATCGCCTTGGAAGAAGCTTGATAAAATAAGGGGACGATGAGAAAAACAGATGATCCAGTTTTATCCTTCCGTCGAGAATCATACAAGGGTCTGCAGATCGCAGGGCCCACAACCCCGGCTAGCAGGCCACCTTCATAAGTACCTGCATGCTGTATTATTTAGATTACTAATGGCACAGCCCAACACGCAGTTTCATTAATACAGTAACTGTTTTAAGAGGCTGCCCATAATCCGCTCTTGCTCAAGCAGAGCCTCGGGACAATTAGCGGAGTAGCGTACCGCATTACTACATCATCGCAAAGCTCGCTTAATCACTTGGATTGGACATGAGCGTGCTCTTGTCCCTGGTCACAGCATTATGGCGAAGAATGTACGTGAGGCTTAGGGAGAATTAATTAGTACTCAAATAGTATTTTTGTTGTTTTAGGGCAACGAGCTGTTTATTGTTATTTACGTGGCGTTGCTACAGAGACCGCCGCTAGCAGTATCAGAATGTGATCACCGTGCTTTATCCGTAGATGTCTCCGAGTTGAAGCATTGCTGTGCAAAGTACGGTCTTCGCTGCTAGTTGGCCTTTATTTGATGCAGCTTAAGTATATATGTATATATATTTTTAAAGGATAATCAAAAGACAGTTTTGCCAGACTTCAACGTGTGCACATCCGACGCTCAATGATCTCTCGTCTGCAGCCGCTACTACGAACCAGTCGCCTCGACACCCCTAAACTCGAAGAATTCCTTCATTTCCGCATCATCGATCAACGCTTGAAGAGCGTGGGTCTCAAAAGGAACTAAAACCTCGAGGCCCGGAGACGGACCCTCATTCACACGGGGTGGGTATAGGACAACTGCGTTCTCGACCACCGTGTCGGAGACAAGTCTTTCAACGACAGGCCGTCCGATGCCGAAGTCGTGGATGCAGAAAGGGGCTGTGCGCCAATCAGTGACAACAAGAGACATCGGGGGCGCTGAATCCGCCCGGCCGTGTAGCGTGAATTTGTCTTTCATAGTGGCCGCCGCCTGGAGTGTTTCATCTACGGTCTGGGGAGTCACACTTTGCGTAACCTTCCGTATGAAGCTTGCGAGACGCGACAGTGGCGCCTCAGATATGACTTCAGCTATTGTTGGAGGATTTGATTGGAAGAATGAGAGTCCGGCACAGAAAAGGTTGCCTTGATAACCATCAGGGACTGGCGGATTGACTGTAAATGTGCAACAATGTGATGTGCATGGTTAGTTATGTTCTAGTACAATTTCCACGAGCCGGGGCGTACAGAGAAGACTTACGACGGCTCCTCATATTAACCGATTCCATAAAAATCGCCTGCGTCGAAAGGTCTGGCTTGTAAATTGGCGCTCGGTTCTTTGTCAGGACTCGCCAGATGAGCGCAATCACAGCATCATATGTAGAAATCCACGTTCCATCAGCCGGGGTAGCCAGTTTCTTTAACTCGACAATCTTTTCTTGTCGGATGTGAAATAGTAGCCACGAACAGGGGAGCCAGTCTGGGTGCTTTTGAGGTATAGGCGGAGAAGGTTTTGGATCCTCGATAATAACCCTAGGAGTTATGAATCGGGACCTGTCCATTAAGATCTCGTCCCATTGAGGCGGAGCTGTCCCCTTGAATATGAAAGAGCAGTTACCGGCAAGTTGGCGGGTGAGACTCGCAGCAGCGAAAATGTCACCCACGAGGTGGTGCTGATGAATCGTGAAAACCATGCCTCCTGGGATGAACGTCAACTGAAATGCAGATACGTCGCGGCCAATATGGCTCGGATAATGCCCGCAGGACATGGTCATTCCGTCTATGGCAAGGAGCGCAGGATCACCAAGAGATTTGGCTGAAAAGTTGGTCTTCTCAAGGTCTGAGAAAGACTGGTAATGCCCATTCTGTTGGTGATCGAGCTGTCGTACATCAAGTCGGACGGTGCTGTCTGCCTTTTTCACAATAGAGAACTCCCCATGCTCATTTTTTTCGATCTTGCCTACATAGTGCCGGCATTGACCTAAGGTTAATGCGAGCGCGCGCTTGAATCCCTCGGTGATAGTTGCTGCACTATCAACGTCCCCTAGTTTGAAGATTATCGCCCAAGTGCAGTAGTTGTGGGTGACGGTGTGGTCGAGTGTAGAGAGGCGAAAGTTTTCCGGTGAAGACGCGGACAAACCCTCAGGGCGAATACGATGCGTCTCCATTTTTGGTTGCAAACTGACCGGATGACTTCGTCTTTACTAAATAAGAAAGAGGATTGTTATGGGAGTGGGGTGTTGTGATTTGTTATATATACATAGCTGGGAAAGCGACGTGCTGACTAACAGTATAGTAAAGTAGTGTTTATAAATACATCTATATAGTACCTAACAAAGACAGTTCATCACAGCTTCTAATAGCTGCCAGCATAATCATGTAGGAAATGTAGAAGATTTAATTGTAATGAATCTTCTACCACTTAAGATACAAAGTACCTAGGTTTATAGAGAAAGCTATCAACAACTTAGGCGATTTTCTCAAGCCGTTGCCTTAAAAGCCATTAGACGCTGCTGTGTAGAGACAATTTCTGAAGATCGCGAGAAGAGTATATGCTTATAGAGTACTGGGAGCAGCTTTTTTATTAACTTCTCTTAAATGATGAGCCAGGATCTAAACCTGCGTACAGTTCGGCATATTGAAATTTGATACCGTCTCCTACTAAGTGAGTCTTGATGCTTGAAGATGACTCAAGTGATTATTACCAGTTAAATTTACTGTGGCCCCTTTTTCTGTAGGGGATTCTAATACACATAAATTTTACTATTACTCAACATTAAACTCTTTAGCTAGCGAGCTGACGACTTGTTCATATTTACCCCCCACAGCGATCTCGCAAACTGGCTCGTCGCGCGGGTGTAGCTCGATAGCGACATCAGTATCTGGCTGTTGGAATGAGATGGCCGGGTTAGACTTCTCTACAGTCGGCATAACCCACTCTCCAGAAGCTGGTCGCACGTCGAATCGCAGAATCATCATGGCTGTTAGCGCCAAGATCTCGGTCGTGGCGAAGTAGCGCCCCGGGCAGACCACTGATCCACCGCCGAACACGCGGAAGGCTGAGGGATCGTATAGACGGTGATTCTTCTCTGCAGGGTCCCTGACGAAGCGTCGGTATCGGAACTCGTGCGCGTCATCGCCCCAGACGGACGTGAGGCCGTGCTGAACTGTCGCGGGGATCAGGAGAACACCTCCCTTTTTGAGCAAGAATTTCCCCTCAACGAGGGTGTCTTCAAGAATGACTCGAGGTGCGACATTGATGCCGTGATACCTCAGAGTCTCTTTGAATGTCGAAAGCAATGTTGGGCACGATGTCTTAATGAAGGCTAGATCTATGCTTCGATTACCGTGGGCATCGACTCGGATTCCCTCGGCGAGTTCGCGGTGACAATCCGCGAGGGCCTGGGGATCGGAGAAGACGTGGTATATGAACCAGAACGTAGCGGGTATAGTGTTGATGAGCAGCGCCAGTGTTGCTGCGACCTCGTGCTTCGCCATGTCACCGATCGACATACCGCGCTGAGAAAAGAGTTCATGCCGGCCCCGGATGAGGGCTGACGTTTCGGGGTGTTTATAACCTTCTTTTTCGTAGTACGCCTTGAAGCTATCGGAAAGACGCTGGCGAGCCTGAACGGACTTTGCTGCCAGAAAGCTGGGGAAAATGTTCACAAGAAGTGGAACGAATCCCGAGCCGACATCCCTATTATTGGTAAATGATTAGTTAGTGTTCGATAATTAATTTCAAGAAAATTTTTTTTTCCTGTTGGCGGAGTGATGATACATACTGCCAAGCTTGTATATTTTCTGGGTCTCTCATAGGGTTTAGAGGTCCATATATCGTCTCGGTTGAGATCTTGCTTATCGTTTGAGTAAGCCATTCATATAGATTAATCGCCTGCGGCCTGTTGGACTCGCCGACTAAGTGGCCCAGCGCTTTCTGTATCTGATGAGTTACTCGACTGTCGAGTGCCTGCAGGTTGGTACCAGGGGTGAGAGAGACGCGAGTGTGTTTCGCAGAGTCCTCGAGCAGGCCATGACTGCCATCCTCTGGAGCGTGGGCGATGATGGCCATCCCACCCTTGCTAAAGCCCATGATGCCAGCGGCAACTTTGATTAGAATGGGCTCGAATGAGATAGTAGGAGCCTTGCGGTTGACAATCGGTATCAACGCGGTAGAGTTGACGATGTACAACCGCTGACCAGGCAGTCGCAACGTGTAAAACGGGACATGGCTATTGACATTGGTTATTATCACAGGAGTATGGAGAGGAGGAATGTCTCAGTGAAACTTACCGACGTGAGTTGAAGTAGCGCGGGCCTTTTGCGATCAAGTTAATCAACGGACTCAAGAAAGGGATCGAACTGTCGATAGTGGGCGGTTCCCGGCTGTCTTGGGTCGCTTTTAATACCACCCAGGCAAAGACATATACCGCCAATAAGGCCACCAAGGTATTGATAGCAAAACTGAAGGCCATTTCGTGTTCTACTGCTTTGCTCGATGGATGAATAATATCGCCAGCGACCTTCTCCTTTTAAACGAAACGTACCTACAAAGACGACACCGACTAATGAGGGTGTTTCCCTGGCTATGTACGATGTCGACGGCGATGCCAATGGGGCTCGCCTATGACAGGTATTTGATCGCCTGATTAGGTACCATCGTTCTCTAGCTGTTACTAAGGTGGTCAGTGATTACTTACTGTGTTCATTCCCTGCTCGGTCCTACATCAGCCTATCTCAACCAGCGCCAGCATAATGTTCGCTGGAGTGAAGACAAACAGCGGGTATTAGAATCGACGTGGGGGGGATATACGATGCAGGGTAGGCACTAGGTTAACTAGGTCCCTACCCATTTACTATGACTGGACTCGAAGCTCATGTGGAAAGTAACAAGCTCCTTCTATACAACCGCTCTTCATATCTCAAATGCGCAGGATTAACCCCCATTGGTCGACGCGTTGCCCAGACCGCCCCAATTGCCGCCAAGACGCCATGCTGTATGTAGATCAAGGCGTCGGGAAATTTTACTAGAGGACCCAGTTCCATGTGGGCTGGACCCTCTAACAGTATTACAGTAAGACATTGTAGCTCCTTAATCCTACATCAGCTGACTACTTTTGTTCCTTCTCCTTGGCGCACTCTATTTGCGCTTCAATGCAATACGATCCGTCACCGTGGCACAGACTCTTTTCCGGGTTAGATCGAGCTGCAGCAAACGCATATAGGCAAGTCATTCGACTGAGGCTCTTACGCCGTGCTCGTGCAGATTGACAAGGCTATTACCGTGGTAGACAAGTGTGCTGGGCACGCAGGCCTAGCGGTTTCAACAAAGATAGCTAATAGATGCCTCTACAATGACGCAACGCGGTCTTTTAAAAGTTTCTAAACGCATACAGCGTCACGACTGCCTCAACGTACCAATATCTGCGAGGGGAGATTGTACTAGCACCCCAGACGCCCGGCTAACCTTTATCACCGACTCTAAAATAACTTAACCTAACATTATTAAGCAAATCGCTACCTGGAAAGACTAATAACAAACAGTTCAAAGTAGTACGTGGTGACGGCTTTTCGGCACGCGTAGACCGACTTCCGAGTCAAGGACTTTCATCTCATGAGCCTGAGACGACCTTGTCACTCATTCACCACCAACATTGTGGGAAAGACTGCAGAGCCAAGATGTGATAACGATAGCCTCCTTACTGTTGGTTGCCCAGCTCAGGATTCCAGGACCTTGTCATACTGGAATTCCAGATAACACTCACGAGTGTCAATGTCCGACCCTCCCTCAGGAGTTTTTCAAGTCATAAGTAGTAGCTTGTAGCTACATGGAATGAAGCAAGACATAATGGCTTCAGTTAAGGCCGCATTTTTCCACGTTTGCCTCGTCTCGGTCGCCTGCGTGCTTGGCGTCTGCTCATACTAGTCATATTTTATAGCGAATAGAAAGCAGTGATATTACTAGTATGAATCAAGATTACTATCAATGCCCATCCATACATACTCTAGTTATTTCTGATTTCCTTCCATCTCTTGTATATTGTTTCCATAGAGAAAGAAGAATTAGCTCCAGAGTCTGGCTTCAGGCTCAGGAGTTGCTCGAGATGAACACGTTACTCCTATTTGTTGCATTTCTTCTCCTCAACTTTGTCATTGCGTCCGCCAAATATCACTGGAGTCACAGATCGAGAAGGGATGCAGGTATTCCTCCAAAGTATCCTTCAATCTTTCCGGTAATTGGGGACATAGTTTCATCTGTTTGGGACAACCAAAAGTTCTATCAGAATGTTACGTGAGTGGAACGAAGAATCTCATATGATATCAAGCATGAATGCTCATTCTTCTACAGGTCATACAGAGGAAAGCCAGCGGCCGGCCGGGTCGGCTGCTTTGGCTATTACCTGTATTTCTTCCAGGACCGTGAGAGTATAAGGCTCATCTGGAAAACACCATCTTTATCTACTCCGATCCATCTGCAGGTATACGCAATGAAATACTTCTTCGGGGTGCCAGAAAAGACGGCGAGGTTATACCGCACGGATAACTCCGGTCCGTTCCGACATCCATACCCAGGGACCACTATAGACAAGGAGAAACGCCTACACTTCCTCTCTCACCAGGAATTCAAGCGCGCACTTTCAGGGACTGGAATGGCCCCGACTTTTCTTCGGTTTAGAACAGGGCTGGAGACGCAGATGAGCCAGGCAAGGATATCCAGCGAATGGACCCAACAATCCGATTTTCAGAAATTCTTGAGGGACATCTTCGCTTCCTCCCTGATCGAGTCGATTTACGGCCCATCTCTGCTCCGCTTGAATCCCACGTTTGTCGATGATCTCTGCGAGTTTGACCACAACATACCGTTCTTGGCTCGCGGGGTCCCGTCTTTTCTGTACCGCAAGCCACATCAACTCCGAGCGAAGCTGAAGGAACAGATGAAGAGGTGGCACGTCTACGCGCGACAGAACTTCAACCAGTCAGCCGTCTACGAAGACGGCGATGGCGATCCGTTCTGGGGATCGTCGTTCATGAGAAACAGACACGCCATGTTTGCAGATGTTGGTAATCATGACGAGGAGGCTGTCGCGGCGTTAGATATCGGGCTATGTTTTGGGTATGTGACACCCTGTCTCCTGTGATGAACCCAAATTTGCCTCCAGTAAGAATCTGAAGATCTGACAGAGTTGCAGACTCGTTTCCAATACTATCCCAGCCACCTTCTTAACCCTATGGCACGTTTTCAAGGACCTCACGCTGCTCCGCCGTATACGAGAAGAGCTACACGAGCACCTAGGTTCCACTCCGGTTCGTGAGGCCGACTACAAAACACTAAGTCGCATCCCCCTCCTCCAGTCCGTGTATGCCGAGGTCCTGCGGCTCTACACCAATATCTACGTCATGGTCAGCTCCCCTCAGGACGACGTAGCTCTAGGACGATGGAGCCTACCCAAAGACGCGATCGCGCTGCTCAACTCGAGCGTGGCCCACAAGGACGCGAGTTTCTGGAACACCTCGGGCGGCGCGCACCCCGTGGACAGCTTCTGGTCCGACCGGTTCCTGGTGACGCGGCAGGATCCGAGCACCGGGCCTATCAACCCCGAACTTCGGAAGGTGTGGCCAGCGAAGAAGACGTCATCGATGCAAGATTTTGATTCGGATAGCAAGCCTTCCTTCTCTGCGGACGGTTTGGAAGCCTCCTATTTCCCATACGGGGGTGGACAATCTATCTGTCCTGGCCGACATCTCGCCAAGAATATCATCATCACGACGGCTGCGATGATGGCCTCGGAGTTCGACATTGAGTTTTTGACTGACTCTCTTCAACTTGATAAATGGAGATATGGCCTGGGTTTGGCGGCGCCTACAAATGATATCCAGTTTCGCATTAGAAGGATATGATATTAGGATATGCACTCGACGTACCTTCTCTGTTACCTTGAAATAAGACAATATACCCTTTTTTTATCTATGACTTTTAGATAGTGCAACTGGACTGGTGGGTCTCGTTTCTATGAAGCGTACGTTAAGGCGTTTTTCGACTTTACTCTACTTCGACTGAGATCCCTCTAGTATTAGAGAGGCTTTCTCCGGCGTGGCTTCAGGTCATATTCTGTGATACATTAGGATAACGAATGGTTACGCTTACCGGCGACGCTTGATATAAAATTAGTTGACATGAAATAGAGGAATGGGGTACTTGATCTTGATATTAATTATTTGCTGTTTGTACATTCTCAGATCTTTAGGATCATTGTTTTCCCCTTCTATTTCTTCTCCTTGAATTACATAAGTACATATTGCCCCCAGTGTTACCTATCTTCCCTCAATTAACTTTTGACTCGAGCGTGTTCTTACTCGATAAGGACCAAACGGTGACATAGAATCTTATGCTTCCCATACTTCAGGTATAGCACAAAGCTTTTGTATAAACTGAGGCACTACTTGGCCGGCGTGAAACTGTTATGCGCTAGTCTGGGTTCAAGTGGTATTGCATAATTAATCTAACAATTGAATGAAGCTTACACACTAACAGGGAGACGTCAAGAAGTCAAGTGCAGTTTTCGTAATGCGTAGGGGATCAATAGATTACAGTAAAGCCAGCGATCGAATTACTAGCATGCGAAATCCTGTTCAAGTTGAGAAATCTAGTGTATCAAAGATATCCAAGTGAAGGTAGGGCTATAATCGAGCCAAATCTCTATCAGCCACTCCTTATTAGCTATTCAATCTCACTATCAACTCCTTATATCAGTCCGAGTAGGTATCAAACTCCCCCCAAACGAATTCATAATAGGGCTAAGAATTTCTAGGTATTATAACATGACAATTGCTTTTCAAAAAACTCCTGGAGCTCCTAGAATACAGAAAAATAAGACCTATCGTACCAAATGTCGCATATCCGGCTCACGTAGAAAAAATAAGTTCTCAACATTGTTGCTCCTGGTGCTCATGTTCAACTTTGAACTCGTTTTGTAGCATTATAACATTATCTTTAAAGGGTTCTCCGTGACTAGGCCTGTTATTAGGTGTTGTAACATTCGCAGAATGATTTTGATCTTGTAATTCGAAGTAACTTTCATTGCCGGTGGAATTTACCATTGTGCTCATGAGGCTCTTAGGCAGATACCGATGAAGACCGACCTTCATCCCCTTCGCTACTGATTCATTCCAGGCCTTTATTTGTGTGGTACTTGGTCTCTGCAATGCAGGGCGTTGACGACGACGTTTGCTGAAGAGGACGGCCAGCTTCGGGAAGCAGACACACAAATTGCCGGACGCTATTAATTCTGCTGCGCCCCATAAGAGCATCTCAGGTTGGTTCCAAGAGGTATCCTTATTACCGCTCTTTTGTATCCGAACTACAAAGCCGACCGTTGCAAATATAGGGCCACTATTGCTTGTTAGTGGGGTTCATCAAGATTGAGACAGTCTCGTCGTGGTGCTCTATCGCCCAAGGGAATGGTACTTACCTCAAGCCAAACGTGAAGGCTAGCACGACTGGATACGCTTAGTTGTGGGCAATTGGAGTCCACGTACAGCAAGAACAGGAAGCAGGAGGATTAAATAATCGGTCACTGTGTTGACGCCGCCGCTGATATTCAAGATCCATTTGACTTCTACGCACTTGCCAGGAAGCGTGGAATTCCAAATCTCCTCACGGGAAGTACATTCGAAGATTTTTTCAATTGTAGGGCTAGTATAGAAACCAATCAGGAACGCGATGAGTAATGATGCTAATGTCGAACCAGCTCCATCGATGGGGTGAGAAGACACGACGATATAGGCATAGCACAGCCAGTTTCGTGATCCCGATGATGACCCCATACTCAATAGAAGCAACGTTAAACCAGTGAGAAGCCTCGTGAAACTAGGTGACTGTGAGATCCCATGCGTGCTCACTCCCGTGATGCGCCATGGCTGTTCTCATGATGCCACAGTAAGCGACAGTCCCTGCCCAGGCGATAGTAACAAGAACATCCTCAAGGATCCATGTCCGCTCGATGAAGATACGAACATACGTTCGTAAGATGAAAAAGATGGTCACTAGTGGAAGTGCTATTCCAATCGCGATATTGGCAAGCTGGACTAGTGAGGCAGGATGATCAGGGCTTCAAAGCTGGGGTAAAAGTGGGTGTCGGGGAGGATACTACAGGCGTCATGACTTCCCACTGTAAGACCGTGAGGGATTCTGGTGTAATATCGCGACAAAGAAAATCTTATCCCGGCAAAGTTGAAGTGAAAGAAAACCTGGGGAGGATGGTTCAAGTGAGCGGCTACTCGTGTGATCGATGTGGGAATTTCTGTATGTGTATATCTCATATTGACCTAATGAACCGTGTTTGTCCTCGACAAAAATCTGTCACATATTCAAACATGTTATTGGGTCAATGTTGTAGCCTGCATACATAGTAGTAGCGGTGCCAAAGGGTAATAGCAGGGATAGGTAGCAGCACCTGAATCAGTGAAACCCAACCAATGTTCCTATATTGCCCAACGCACCCAGTGTATCTGTACAGTTAGTATATTGACAATCAGCAGCTGGTCAGAGAAGCCGACGCCCTTTGTGTCTGTATCCTAACTTGTGCGGCTCCGCAGCCAGCTCTTAGGCGTCCGTTGCGAGAGGCAAGCTCAAGATGGCTGCGCCGGGTTCTATTGCTGTTCTTGCGCGTGGCATTTCCTTGCTAGAAGTGCGTGTAATCAGAGACACCAATCACTCCAGGTACGCCGCCCGGCATTTCAGTCGCTCAACTTTTCCATTGCGGTCATCTCGACTGGCGAAATAATCTGATGGCATTTTAGGGGGACGCTGGAGGACTTGTTGGGGAGGCAATGGGGGAGCGGGTGGTGCATCAGTGGCTGCTGTCGTCTCGGGTGGTGGTGACGGCGGTAGACCATCTAAGAAGGCTTGTGCTTCACGTGCTTCCTTCTCAGCATCTTGTTCCATGTTTGGCTGATTTTGATTAGATTCAAACGGGAAGTGAATTTCAAGTAAAGTACTAGCAGATGTAGTAGGTTTAGAAGTAGGGAAGATGAGAATCTGGAAAATGAATCAATGCAGAATGGCAAGAGTTGGGTCGCGGTTGAAGGTTGAAGATCGCAACCAACAGAAATATGAGTGGGATGGAACGGCTGACAGTACCACTATGGCTGCAAGCCAGTAAATTGAACCTAGTTAGGTATATAGAGGGTGCCTGTACATTATATGGGCAATAGGTATAGGGCTTATGAACTAGCAACCTTATTCCCTAAGTTAGCACTCCACATTCCAACACACCTGCCCTTATACTTAAATGAATATATATCTGCCTGCATATAGAAATGGTTTTCATACAAGTGACAGGTTGCGTTATGGCGCTCGGAATTCGAATAAGTCCTTCATTAGTGCCTAAGTATCTTATACCTTATGCAGAGGTAGTGGCCACAGACAGATTCTCGGCTAGTGTCTCCAGCCATCTCATATCCCTACTCCCATACCTCGAAGCTACGGTTTTTCCTGTGTTCACAACATAGAAAGCCAAGAGGGAGACTCTGAAGGTACTTTCTGGAAGGTACTTTCTGCATTCCTCGCCCGTAGCTTCTCGCCGCTTCGGTAAATACAAAGAGCGCCAAGGTGTATCGGGGGTCATGGGAACATCGGGACCGGCGTAGAGGTCGGACCGGGCACGCAAAGGTATCGGGCAAGCAGCTTCATTTCTGTCGACTTAGTGAGATGATTTCCATTATAGATTCAAGAAGTTTTGCGGTAGTTTCAAATGCATTGTCTATATCCGCCCACGGTTGTCCTTACTTGACCACTGTGACACCGATGTTCACTCTAGATAGCTCGTTCACTCCCCCAGTGCATGGATAACATAGTCTATTAGTCATAATCAATGCACCACACGCTGCCGATGATATTATACATCCACATTAGACCGCAGCTGACCACCAACGGTGCCCTCGTCTCTTCTATAAACGCAGAACTCCGAGCATGCTTGTTCGCTATCAAGGGGTGTAACGCATCCATCGCCTGGCACTCTAAGCTGATTCGGTTACGCGCTGTGAGTGCACACCGAACTTCTCCCGCTCTCCCGCTTCAATTCACCCTTCACTGCGATTTCTTGGAAGAGGTGGAAGAACCACCAGCAAGGCCATCTACCAATTCGTTGCCGAACTTCCAGCACATGTAGGTAGGGAAGACGAGCCAGGCACCGCTGTCGTGGAGGATCAGCATTCCGACATCCTGAATACCGGCTAGGACTGGCAGTACTTACTTGGGGATGATCCAGATGACGATGAGGTCCCAAAGGGTGTTGTGACCGATGCCACTGAAGTTTGAGAAGGGTTCGCAAAGCCCTGCGCAGATAAGGTTGGGTTAGTCGGAGTCCTTTTCTTCCTTTGTTTCGCAATTTCATCCCTTGATTCACCTCCCACCTTGCCGCGAACATCTCTCCCAGATTCTCGCTTCCCTTAATTACCGAGGCAGAAGAAAAGAACAAAGAAGAAGAAGACGAAATACTCACAATAAAGCACAGTCTTGCTAACAGTCATTATCGCCGCGCTGTATGCAACAAGAAGAGCAGCAGCCGCCTTCCGCCCAACAAGCACCTTGCGTGTCTCGCCCCCGGCAGCCTTAACCTTGACGCCATTGGCGTACCAATACCAGAAGTAGAACAGATACATCGTGTACTCGACGCAGTTCATGAAGCTCTGGGCCGAGGTGAAGCCGGAGCCCGAGTTGTAGTACTTCCACCCGTATACGTGGTCGACCTCGCCGTACTTCTTATAGGGCACCCAGAGCGGCCAGTGCAGGAACCCGCCCTCCATCGTCCACGGCCTCAGCAGCGCGTAACCCGAGTCCCATGCTATGAGCGGTGTGGAGAAGGTTAGCCAGAATTTGACTATCGAGCTTGGCTCGTGTGTGAACGTCATTGTTGCTTCTGGTTGTGGTCGTGCGAGTTTGCAATGCTTCAATGTTGTCAGGTATTAAAGCTGAGCTTTATTAATATAATATGTATATATAGCGATTATGCAACAGACTAAAGGGATGCAGAGATAAGAGATTATGATTATGGTTTCCTAATGTCAGTGAGAGAGGGATGGGAATAGCGCGCAGATATACATGTTAGCCTCTTCCAAATCATTGATAATTTTCTTTGTTCTATTCAATGATTTGGAAGAGAACTGCGGCGAAGCGAACTCTGCAGATCCAAAACCCGGCATTTCAGGCTTCCAGGCGTCTATGAGCGCAGGGGATTTCCGATTGGGAGCGCATTTCTACTGTGGTATTTGAAATCCTTGGCGATACTTCGAGTCATCAGCCATTGTCCGCCAATAACAAGGTAGACTTCATTACTAATATTATGCGAATCAATACGAAAGCTGCATTGTTGTTAGCTATTCTGTAGGTTAGGTGCAATATAATTGGCTGTTACCGGATTTCATAAGGGCGGTGGCCTACTCTGTAGGCTGTAGCACCCTAGACAAGGGCTGTGGCTTGGTTGTAACAAAGGGCTTTGAGCGCGGTTAAAGATGCCATATGTTACAGCGCAATCGAATTTGGAATAGCGCGCCAAGCTGCTCCAATGGCCTGAGACGGCCAGTTTAACATCGCCCGCAACCACAAATTGTTTTCAAAGAAGAAAGCAAATGGTACAAGTCGAGCCGAGTTTGCGACATAAACAACAAACAATGTTCCACAACCAGGGGAAGCGATTGGTAACATGTGCCTCGCGGTATCTCCGGCGTCTATCTACACAGCCACAAACATCAGGTCAACATAACCTTATCAATCATCATCCTTGTTGTCCGCGATACGATATGTATTTTCCGTTACAATATCGGCCTTCTTTTTATTAAGTATTGAGTAAACTCGGCGTTATGGATAATGCATGCGCTTGTAGCCATAGTTGGCATATTAAAGACAGTAAGTCCTCTAGCTAGAGCATATAATAGGATCAAACCTAGATGCTTGTTACTCCCGAACAGACTAGTTACAGCTGTAAGCCACAACCCTGCGCTTACTACTACTCGCTCGGCTTCCGGGAAGGTATAGTAGCGGCTTGCTACTTGATGCTGCGATATATAATGTCACGCTGAGCCCTATGGGAGGGCCTCAACAACGAAGGGGAGTAATTTCTCTGCATTAGCACTGAGAAGCGCGTGCCGAAAACAAACAAGCGCTGTCGAACTCAGTCGCCCGCTGCTGGGGCTTCAGAGCTCTGGGAACAGACCGATAACCCGCTGATCAACCTTACAGAAGAAAATGACGCCGGAATGAACTGCGCATTGGTGGACAACCCCATGTTGACTCTGCCATAGTACCCCCCGGGCCTACATATTGGCTGTCTAGGAGTTGTATGCTGAACCAAAGTCCCCAGTATCGGGACCACGGGATCTCGCCGCAAATGCTGTGAAGCAAGGAATCCTCTATCGAGCCGGATAACGTAAGAGAAGCGCCGTGGACGACAGGAGTGTCGTCACATTAGCAGATAACTACACCATCTGCCCGACCTCTCATACATCCGGCCCGTCTGGCCGGGAGAGAAGAGGTGGTTATTGTTCATCGTTCTTCGCACCCAGACCTACTTCTCCCTCAGCCACGACATATTCCTACGATCGAGCAATAGGCTACCATTCTATCTGCATGTGTTGTTCTATCAAGACTTTCGTAATGAGTGTATATCAATCCGCTTCCATCTAATAATATGCTATCCAAAACAGTATTAATTTGGCGTTCTATTGGTTTCCTCTTGTCCTTGAGCAACTGGACATGCGAAAGGGACGTCAATCTCTTAATTAAATAGTACCAGCGGCGGACAAGAACTCCATGGGGCACTATGAGAGCTTGACCCTCCATTTGATTCAAAGATCTCTTAACGTGGTTTACCAGTGGGCCGGGCATACGTAAGTAGGGAGTCACACTAGAGCATACACGTTTACTCATCGCTTCTGGGCCTCATGAGTAACTATATACACGAGCCCTATAATACATATAACCTACATAAAGGCTCAAGGGGTCCTACTTCACTACGTCCTACCTCTCGCCAAGCGCTTGGCATAAAGATATAATAGTGTTCTTAGACTCAAACAGTTCGCATACGTGGACAGGCTTCTATGTAGGCTACTAGCGAACCAATAAATTTGCCTTCGCTCCCTCTATCAATCCCTGGACAGCCGATGCTAGCGTCCTTGGTTCTCACAGAAAACATGTTGATTGCACTTAGGTTTATCCACAAAAGTTTTATTAAAGGTTAGACCAACATTTAATTTAGATCATAGACCTAGGCACATATGCGGTGCCTTGAAAGAAGCTCAACGGAGTCACACCGATGCGTGTAGTGGTAATCAAGCCTTATTGCCCAAGCGCTATAGGGTAGGTGCCGTTGATCAGGGGCTTGTACATGGTATGAGAGTAGACAGGGCCAGCGTAGGAGCATAGAAGTACTTAATCAGGCACTCGATTCCGTATTAATACATAATTCGCAGGATACATACATATTGGTATCGTACAGTGTTCTATAAGCCAACAACTCCTGGCCCTAGAAAGCGACGAATCATTTGTCAGTCCGCAGTAGCCACTCTGTCTTCAAGCTGTCGATTATATTGCAGGCTCGACACGGTAGACCTGATATGATTTTACACTTTCAATCCGTATGCAATACGCCGCCTAAGTATGAATGACCTTATACTAAGCAATTCGTTTTAACCATACTTAGCAGTGATTGCTAGGACACATGACGGTGTCATCCTCGTGGCCCAAGTCCGGGACCGTCTAGAAATGGATATTGATGCGCTCTGCCTAGCCCTTCTTCGGAGACCGAGCAGAGGCGGGCTCGGGTTCCATTCGATGTGCTAATATATATACTTTGTATTTTCGCGCCCTCGCATTTGCCTATTTGAGAGGTGTGTTATTTTGAGTTTCGAAACGTTGGTTGGTCACGAATTAGGGTCTCGTCCACGGTGAGGCCTCGTTTCGAGTCATCTAGCTTTGGGCGGACAGTTAGAATGGAAGTGTATAGAAGTCCTAAAATCAAATACTGCACACTAGCCAAGTACATAAAATCCTATAGCCCCAAGTAAATATCCTAGGTATCACATACTAATCGATAATATCCTTGGTACATCTCACAAAACACGTTCCTTACATCAAGTCATCTAAGCTGCCTACTTAATCCTCACACCTCTCTGACCTATGTCTTCATGCTTCCTCTGGATCTTCCCATCAATACATACCCCAACAATGTTGTACCTAGCCAGTGGATGATTGCGGTAAATCAGTAAATTTCCGCTGTCAGTTTTTACGTAACCATATTTCCTCAGCACACGCAGCATACTGTGCGTAAAGTCCGACCTGATGAGGGCTCTGCCTCTAGGCGGCTCGGGCTTCGCAATCGGCGCGAGTGGGCTCTCTGCCTTGCGACAGGCCTTGGCCCACCGATTGTAGAAGCTCATGTCGCCTCCGAAAGCCATTACATTGTACGTCTTACCCAGGTCCCCCATCTGCACCAGCCCGAGCCCATCGCTCAAGATGATTCTGTCGTCCTCGACAACCCTGGCACACGTGGTGCCGAGGCGACTGTTTTGTACAGAAGTCAGAGCCTCGAAGATCAGGCTGAACGGCGCTGTTATGGTGCACCCGCAGTTGACGCGCACTACGCACGAGATGTTCGCTGTGCTGCCCTTGGCAAGCCGCGAGCCGCAGCTTGTTATGGAGCCAAACCTCCAGTTCATCGACGTGCTATGACTTGCCAGGTCGAAGGGTGATGTGAGGTTTTCCCAAGGGGTGCCTGACACACATCTGTCGGCCCACTCGAAAGGCTTTGCAGTAATGTCCGTCATTGTCCACTCCGGTTTCAAGCTATAGAGCAATCTCCTCTTATATTCAAGGAGATCGCCGGCGGGATCCATGATACAGCCCAAGAGGGTGGCGCACTGTGCGAGCCTCCTGCCGGTCTCGTCACCCGGCACGTCCATCGGTTGATCATTAAGAGGGATCTTCTTCCGCCTGAAGAAACCCCTAGATTGCCCACAATTGCAACCCCTAAAGATGAACTGAAACTTGGGGTTCTCCTCTTTAAGGTAGATGCTCATGACTTTCCGCGGCTTTCCAAGGAGTCCTGTGAGTCCCTGTGCCTTTGCCACACCTGATTCTTTCAGACGTCCTAATATGACTACACCAGCAAAAATGTCGGTCTTTATTTTGTTTGGCTCTTTCTCCTTCTTCACCTCTATCACCCCTCCGCCTTCGACCTCTTTCTCATTGTCGGTCTCCGCATCCGGCTTCACGGTCTCGTATTGTTCGGCTGGGTCGCGCTTCTGCCCGATTACGGGAATCCAATCCCATTCGCCTCTCTGCCTTAAGCTAACGGAGAGCTTAGTCCAAGCGACGCCAGTCTTCTGAGAGAGTTGCTTAAAGAAGGCAAACGACATCCTCTCTAAGTCATTCCCAGATAAATGTTCCGCGATCTCCTCTGGGGTGAAGAGCCCGCTGAAGATGCCGAGTAGTCCTCTGAAAAGATCTTCCATGTGAAGACATGATCGTGGTACAAGGGAGACGGCCGAGAATATGTTGCTAATTCCCCTCTGATTCTCTACCCACCAACCTGGGCCACCGGTATTGATGTCGATTCTGGCGGCATTGATGCTCTGGACCATTATCTTTAGTGCGTTTAAATGAGCAATGTCATCCTCAATCAGCCCCAATACCAAGCTGATCGACGTTGTTTTCACTCGTCTCGGAATGTCTATCCATGCTTTAAGTTTGCGCGCTTTGTCTTCGCAGTCCTTAGCCAACTCCATCCATTGGAATAGGGACCCTATACTAGACATAATTCCATGGGTCACTCCCACGATTTGGAGTTTCTTCCCCACTAGAGTTCTTTAGGTCAGCAAAATGAGAACTGGTCGGTGGTTTTTAGGACGTGCATATCTCTCAGTCTAGCGATCACTCCCCAGAGGTACACTATGCTCATCAGGCAGTCAACTGAGGAGAAATACTTACGGATCATCTCTTGGAAAGTCCAAACCCGAGTGAAGTACGCGTTTTGGAAGATGGACTTGACTTGACTAACACATGTGTTATAGCAATTCATCAAGCCAGTGTCCATACCCGCACTTCTGGCGGCCACCTCCGACAATACATCGCTTGTCCAAGGTTTTTGGGCCCAATAACGGAGACGCTCTTCTAGATTTGACGATAGCTTCAATGATTCGGTAATTATTGATCCCCCTTTGATGTTTGTGTTAATGTGGTCGAGAAGCCTAAGGTCGGCTGAAATATGTTCGGGATCGAAGGGTTCAGGCATCATAAGTATAATATAGCAACTGTGCGCTTGCTGCGTGTATAGAAATAAACGCATTAGTCAATTGATCAATTATTGGAGTCGCACCTAATGTGAGATCGCGCGGGATGAAATGGAGGAAGATATAGGAAGACATAAGACGCACCTTGTAGTACTGGAACATCTTCGCAAGTTCCTCGTTCTCTTGCTGCTTGTTGTTCTTGTTAATGCAAAGAGCGTCTGTCCAGAGATAGTCTATATCTTTGAAACACATCAATTTCTTGAACTCGTCCACCTTTTCCCGTCCGATGATAATGTTCCAGTTCAGACCCTCAATCTGGTCTTTTTCTGAGTCTAGGCCATCAGAATCGAGATTATCAATCTCGCTCTTTGTTAGAACGTGGTTGTAATCATACGCGGGCACCTGGCCTCCCCAGCAGTAAGAGACGATATCGTAGTCATAAGAGTGCCCATTGGTTTCAACAAGAGAGAATTGGGTGCCGTTATGGCGATGGAGAAGATATCGCGGAGTAGAGGACATGGCGACACTGCGGTCCTCACAGCCGACTCAGTTCACGGTCTATTACAATGCGGACTACGTGATTGAGGTTTTGCGGCGAACACAAGCTCAAATAGGATCAGGATATGAAGCCTACGAGGGTAAGGGGGAAGAGGAGAGAGAGCATATACCATCTCAACGGCACACTCCTCCCCCGCCAAGATAAGGCATTCTCCAGCTGCGAAATTAGAAGCGCCAGGATTCACGCATGGGATCGTAAATAGGGAAGGAAATTGTAGCTGAATGCACCCCAGCACGAAAAGTTGCCTATCTCGCCGCCAAGGCTAGTACTGTTGCTGGAATTTTCAGCCCTAGCTGCATACCCCTGATGTTCATTTGGTTCGGCGCTTGCAATGAGACCGCGGCTATCTGGACAACAGTATCATGTACTATGGTCTCGGGCGTATTAAACATACCCATGTGAGGTACTGAAGCTCCACGTGCGGGCCACAACCATACTGAAAGTATAACGTATTTGGGCCATGACCAGAGGTACAGAATACATTCAGTAACTTTCGCAGACAGTGCCTTGCGGTGCCTGGCGGCCTAACACCCCGCCACAACTTGTCATGCCCACACACGCCCTCACGCCATGCCATGGCCTCACACTTGCAACCCTGGCGCCCTAGCCTCTGCTGCCAAGCTTTGCCTAGACTCAAAAGTACTGCGATCGCTTGAGCTACATATGTAGCGCTGCGCTTCCTGTCAGGAAGTCTGATCACTCGTTGAAGCAGGGTGGTGTATTGTTCATGTCAAGAAGAAAATTACACTGGAGAGAGGGATTGGCAATAGGTTTCAAGTATAAATAGCACCTTTGGCGTGCCTTCCCTATAGTGCGCGCAGAATGCTGATGGTGGTGTGGCGTTCTAGTCCGTTTATGCGGATCAGCCACAATTGTCTTTACTAGAGCAGAGAGCCCAGAGGGGCTTTTTGCTCCGGTCATTTTACTCGTGTCATTCACACAATGCTGAGGACATCATTATGAGTGAAGATGATGAATATAAGGAATGCTACTATTGATGGATAAAGACGACTGTGTGACGATGGAGGCTAATGTCAGATTCAACTCAAGAAATGGTTGCGTATGGATTTTTTTCGTCTAAAACGGACATTCTACCACGAGAAAATATGGACGCGCCTATAATACCCCAGCCAGCACCTATAACGCCCAAACACCAATTTCCAATAGAACCTCACAAACATGAAGTCATAATCCGAAACAGAAAATAACACCTGCATTAATCATGCATATGCGACGCATAGTATAACCTCAATGCTACCCATTGCATACCAGTCGTGTCATAAAATTGCTTCACTGTGCTTTCACCTCGTCTCGAGAAACCTTGAACCCGGCCTTTTTGATACTCCCATCGCCTTCGCCGGCGCGCAAGGAGGTGAATTCACCGTCCCACGCCAGGTCGGACGACTCATCAGCGGGCGTTGAAATGGGCGTCTGGGCCGAGCGTGACGACGTCGAGCGCGCATCGTCCGATGACGAGGACTCATCGACCTGTATTATAGGCTGTGCAGGCGTCACATCCGCCGACAACCCCGTTGTTAGATCAGAAGCCGGCTCCTCAACTACCACCGCCGCCCGCTGCGCACTGATGAACTTATCGAGCGCCTCGCCGACGAGATCGGCAATAGTGCCGCCGCCTAGGACCTTCAGCGTCGGCAGGTCGACCTCGAGTTCGCGCAGGAACCAGGCGCGGATGTCGACGGCCACGAGGGAGTCGACTCCCTGCTCGACGAGCGTGCTGGCGCCGCTCAGCGCGCGCTCTTCCTCCGTGACGCGCAGCAGGCGGCGCAGATGGGTCAGGAACCCTGTACTCACGATCTCGTGGAGCACATCTCTGTCGGCGTCTACACCATCCGTCTCGAGCTGCGCTCTTACGCGCACGGCACCGCCCCTATTCCCGACAGCGTTTTTACTCGGGCCATCGGTCCCCTTGGACCGCACAAAGTGGCTCAGCTTGATGTCACGCTTGCTCGAATTGGCGACCTGGAAGTCGTGCGATATGAAGTTGACGCCCATAGCGACCTGATGAGCAGCAATCTCCCGGTAGTCCGTTGTCTTACCGGAGCTCGGGTGGCCCGAGAGGATGGCCTCGGCGAAGAGCTGGTGTAGATCGCTCTCGCTGATATTGAAGAAGCCAAGGGCCTCGAAGGCCTCGAAGTCAAATGCCGTCGAGTGCGCCGCGTATCCGACGCCTAGGACCGCGGGGATGTTGATGGCGGAGCCCGCGAGGCCGCGCCGGCGCCGCTGCGCGACGAGAGACGTCATGAAGTCGTTTGCGGCGGCGTAGTTGCTCTGTCCGCTCCACCCAATCACGGACGAGATGCTCGAGCATACGATGAAGAAGTCGAGGGATGCCTCGGCGCCGAATACCTCGTTCACTAGTTGGGTGCCAAGGACTTTGGGCGCGGTCACGCGCTCGAATTGCTCGAGCGTCGTGTTTACGAGGAGGCTGTCGTCTAGGATCAGGGCGCCATTCACGACACCGCCTAGCGGCGGAAATCCGTTGGCTAGTTGGGCGTGCGCGGATTTGAGCGACTCGCGCGACGTGATGTCTACTGACAGGGGTGTGATTGTGGCACCGAACTTCTCTGCCGCTTTCTTGATGAATGCGGGATTCACATTGGGAGTTCGGCTGGTGAGAAGAATGTGACGGGCACCACGCATCATCATCCACCATGCGAGTGATTGTCCGAGCTCACCGGCCATGCCGAGGAACAGGTACGATCTGTCCTCTCGGAATTGTATTCCGGCATCGATTGCTTGTATCTTGGCGACGACGGACTTGTCTGCGGTCCAGTCTACCACAGACAATGCTTGTCCGATAGCTTTGTGTTGCGGTGAATTGGTCAGCGGTATCTGTTCTACCGCCGTCTGCGATGGTCTTCCTACTGCTACCACTGCTGCAGTAACTGCTCGTGACAAAGCTTGAGACACTAAGGCGTGAATTTTGCCATCTCCATGGATCGATTCCACCTCACTGCCAAGAACCACGTCCTCGCTTAACTTGATGCAAGACGGTGGCAGCAAGCTGGAAATTGCCGAACCCACATAATCAGAGGCCCGGCCTCGAGAGAACCGGACGTAGACGGCCGTGGAGGACGGGATGACGGACCGATACATGTACTTCGGAAGATCCTGACGCACAAACACAACGTCGCTGTCTGTCTGGTACGACGGGTTCGTCGTAGTGAGAACAAGGTGCACCCCCTTGGCCTTGGCTTGATCCCGGAGAGCTGATTGCGCCACGGGATCGGCATCATGGACTAGCAAAGTCCTGCCCGTGGGGACAGTAGAGAGGATATTTTCAGCTATGAGCCGAGCCGCCACCTGAATAAGTAGTTCGGGGAGCCTTTCCCAAGCCTTCCCGGCATCTCCACCCGCCTTGGACTTAGTAACGCACCAGTCCGATGGAACGTTAATCGACTTCTCGCATGAAGATGTCACGGCGAGAACAAGGTCTTCGGTGCCTAGAGTCACACCGGCGCATAACCTCAAGTGCCCAACGCCATGCACAGCAATACTCTGCAGCAACGAGTACTTGACGCTCAAAGCCTGTGTTTGAGTGGAGTTAGCGGACTTTGCCGGCCCAGTACCCGAACTCAGCAAGCGTCTCAGAGGAGATGCTACTTGCAGCGCAAGCGCCCTGTTCTCTCCATGCCCAGTACTAACGAGCTGAAGACCCTCACTAGAGGCATTAACGGTAGCGAGGACATCGCGCCGTCTTGAGTTATATCTGGCGTTCTTTTCCGCGTCTGGCACGAGTCGAGGTATAACGAACCGTCCCTCCGACATGAAGATCAGCGGTTCCGCCGTCCATAAGAGTTTCTCGTCTGTCATCGCCTCCTGACCGCTCTTGTGGCCGAATACATCCTTATCTGTCCTAGGCCAATTACTGAGAGCTACCTGTCGCAAGACAGCTTTAGCCAGACAGTCCGCCGTGTCCACATGGGTTCCGCTGGTCGACGAGTCGAGATCAAGAACCTGCACGTGCAGGCTCGGCAACTCCATCTTGGCCGTGTTGATTAACCCAGTCATCATGTAGCTCCAGGGGTTATCGGATCTCGACCCGCGCGTGACCCAAATCAAGTTACCCGCAGTTGTGAATAGCGTCTTCATCGCGTCGAACTTTTCAGCCGTGAGGTTCTGCAGGAACGGAGTGTCTAGGTCGGTGAAGCAAAGCACGGCCGGAGCAACGCCCTGGCGTTGCCCAGAGACCATGTCGGAGGAAGTAAACTTCTCCACAGTGTCGAAGTGCCTTTTCTCTAGGAATCGTGACCCTAGAATGTCGAGAACTTGCCGGCCAAGCTTGTACTGAGGCCACGTCGTACCTCCGATGACTGCGAGGGAATCGGTACGGACACCTCTGGGATGTACGTGGCCGCCAAGCGGGTTCCGCAAAAGCGACACGCGGTCGTCGGCTGCCTGGGCCACGAAAGCGCTCATAGGCAACGACGCGCTAATATCAGGTGTCACTGTGTCGATGCCGCAGAACCCAGCCTTACGGAGCACGGCGTCCCATTGCGGCAAACTGAGCAGTGGTCCCCAGGGCCGACCGGTCTCGGCCCCGATCCACCACCCCGGAAGCGTCCCGACGGTGGTGCCGGTGAAGAGAAGATCATTGGATGTGAGTTCTCCGACCACCAGGTATCCGCCGGGCTTCAGTAGCCGCCGGACATTGGCCAGGCTCGCCTCGAGGTCGGCTGACACGTGCAAGACGTTCACGGCGATGGCGACGTCGTATGATCTCTCTACGTAGCCCTGCTTCGCCGGGGATTTTTCCATGTCGAACGTCTTGAAAATCATCGAAGACGCCTCGTCGGCGAACAGCTCCTCAGCAGGCAGAAAGAAGGCGCTCGAGATGTCGGTGAAGGTATACGAGGCGTAAGTGCCGCCCAAGGCGCGCAGCACCAGCGACGTGGTCGCGCCCGTGCCCGCGCCTATCTCGAGGATATCCATGCTCGGAAAGCGGTGCGCGATCTGCGCGACCAGGTTCGACAGCCACCGGCAGGTCGGGCCGGAGCAGATGGAGTTCTCGGCATAGAAGGCGCGCAGCAGGCCGTCCTTATTCATGTGCTCGAGCATCGAGGTGCCGGCGCGGAAGACGGACTCGATATTCTCGCCCACGGCTTGCACGAACCGGATATCGTCGCGGTCCGCGTAGCGCGCGAGCAGCTCGTCGACGACCTCGCGCGTGTCGGCGTTGCAGGCCGATGCGATCTTCGGGTGCTGGTTGCTCGTCACCATGCTCACCATGCGGTCGCACCAGCGGAGGTAGTTCTGGAAATGGGGAAGCAGGTCGTGGCGTGCCGCGGGCGGGAATGCGGCGGCGGCGTTGCGCGCGTACCAGTACGAGATGCGGTCTACGTCCTGGAACATTTGCACGTCGTAGGCTGGGAGCGTCTCCTCTCCTGCTGCGGCGAGGGCACCGTCGGGTTCCATCACCCCGTAGCGGTACTGCGAGAACATTGGTAGGTCGCTGTTGGGCGTAGCCGGCGAGAAGGGAGTCAAAGCCGCGCCTTCAAGCTGGATCGCGGTATGCCAGGCGTTACTTGCGTCTTGATGAAGTAGATAGATATCGCCGGTGACACGCGTAGGGGTTTCGTCAGTGAGGTAGGTCTCGTAGCTCACGTTGGCTGCCTTGCTGGTAGTGAAGTAGTACGGGTTAATAGTGATGGCCGAGAAAGACACCGGAACGTGCAGCGCCCACAGCCGCGAGTCGCCGGGCGAGACCCAAGCGGCGAACAAAGTCTGCAGAGCAGAATCGAGGAGACCGGGGTGGATCGCGAGCTGATTCTCCCATGTCGTTTTCTCAGCTTGGTCGAGTAGCTCTCCAGTACTGTAACCCATCCGGCGCTTGATAGTGGACACTCCAGAGAAAGGAGACGAGTAGCCATATCCCTTTCGAGACAGAAATTTGTAGAATTTATCGACCCCTACGTCAACTAAGTCGTAGGCATCTTCCCTGCCGGTCTGAGATTCCCTAGGTAAGAGCTCATCTGCACTGGCAGGAGACAGCCGGTATGACGCACCGCCCTTGGCATTCAAGACGGTCTTCCCATCACTTCCTATGCCTACAGTGTAGCAGGCCCATCTAGCAGTGATGCGAGAGTCGGCCAGAGCAATCGAAGAAATGCTGAAGATAACCTCGACGCCTTGGGACTTGTCATCGTCGTCATCGAAAGCAATGGCATGCGGTAGTTCCACATCTGTCAACTCAATCAAACTGACATTGTTGTCTTTGCCGCTGGTAGTGGCGACCTCTGAGGCAAGTATGTTCATAGCCTCGATGGCCATGCAGACGTATCCCGTCGCCGGGAAAACCGACTGGCCCTGCAGCTTGTGGCCTTTGAGCCACGGAATCTCCCGCGGATGGAGAATGTTGCGCCATTGCTTCTCGCCGGACGTTGTAGCTTCTGAGCAAGCAACGCCGAGGATAGGGTTTGGCGGCGTTCTCCGCTGGTACTGATTGGGAAGTCGATTGCTAATCCAGTAGCTCCGTCCGTGGTCGAACGGGTAATGTGGGAGATCAGTGACGACTTTATTCTTGTGGATACTGACTGCGTTGCCGGTCTGTAGCAGTGATTCAACCGCCGAGAAGTTTACGCTGTCGGCGCCAAGTCTGGTCCAGATGAAACCGAGAGCAGCACCGAGCTGGGCCACGTCATCCAGACCCCGGGAGAGCAGGCCGGTGTAGGGGATGGAACTGTCAGGCTTTAGTGCTGTCATGGTAGCCAAGGCTGGACCTTTCAACGCCGGGTGAGGTCCGACTTCGACAGCGAGATCGAATTGCCCAAGTTCCTCGACGGCTTGAGCGAGCGCTCCCGCGAATAGAACTATCGTAGGCAGGAAAAGATTAGTCAATGCTCCAAAGTGAAAAGGGGTAAGGTGGCAGGGACAATGCTTACCTGGGTTGCACATGTTATCGACCCAATATTGGTTGGTCAGTTTATCGCTCGTCATCTCTTCGCCTTCGGCCACGCTGGAGAACCACCGGGTCTGCGAATTCACGCTAGCAGCCCCGGCGCCAACACCGCATGCGTCGAGGGAGGATAGATAAGGCCCGGCACAAGGCGTCATGAAGGCCGAGTGGTACGCTGTGTCGACTTTGAGCTTGCGGGCAAATTTGCCCTCAGCCTTGAGCAATCGCTCGGCTTCGTCAATAGCTTCTTCTTCGCCACTGAGGGTTACGCTAGAGTCCGAGTTCACGGCTGCCACCTGGATGATGTGGCCGGCCAAAATCTGCTGCGCGCAAAAATCGGCAGCGTCCTCGAACGAGGCACCGACAGCCATCATGGCACCACGGCCGCGCGACGGATCGTCTTCAGGGCTTGTGTGCTTTGGATTCCCGGCGAGCTTCGCGTGAAGGCCGCGGAAATAAGCGATTCTAATTGCCTCGGGTGCTGTGACAAGCCCGGCAGCATAGGCGGCTCCAATCTCTCCGGAGGAGTGTCCGACGACCGCGGCGAAGGACACGCCGGCCGCCTTTAAGATGTCGACGAGAATAATCTGGACGGCTGTGCAGAGAGGCTGAGACAGCGCCGCTTCAGAGATGCGAGACACCTCCTTCGAAGCCAGGAGTTGGCCCTCTAGCGTCCACGATGGCCGATCTGGCGGGTTCGGAAGGCTTTGCAGAAAACCGTCGAGCTCAGCAAGACGGGACTGCGCAAATGGAGATGCTTCAATTAGCCCTGCTCCCATGCGTGCCCATTGCGCGCCCTGGCCTGTGAAAACTCCAAGAATTTTAGGCCCCGAGGCGGCGAAGCGAGAACCCTGGTTGTCGTGATAGTCGGCAATTGCAGTCTTTGCATCATCGCTACCCGGGCCGTTGACTAGCCCCTCCAAAGCCTGAATGGCTGCTTCGGCCGCTGAAGCCATGATTGCTTTGCGAGTTGAAAGCACTGATCTTCGATGCTGCAGGGTATACGCAACATCGCCGAAGTTTGCCTCGGGGTGTGCTTTCAAGTAGTCCAGCTGGAGCGAAAGCATCTCTCGAATGCCCTTCTCAGAAGAGGCGGAGAATACCAAGGGGGTGAATTGCAATTTTTGCGTGATTGTCAGAGCTGTTGGCTCCGCGGAATCCGCGGCTGGAATATACTCCTCCATGATGGCATGAGCGTTTGTGCCTCCGAAACCGAAACTTGGACTCTGTTAGCTTAGGGCTACGAGTGATTACTTAGACTCAGGATAGAAGCCTTTTATGAGGACTGCATACCTATTCACACTTGCTCTCCTGACCTCTCCAGGTCGGACATTCCAGGGTCTCGCGGTTGTGGGGACTTCCAAGTTGCGGTAGTAAGGCGCGACAGAAGGATTTAAGTTGTGGAAGTGAAGATTCTGCGGAATGACGTGATTCTTGAGGGCCAGCATCGTACCGATGACGCTTGCAACACCTGCCGTCCCCTCTGTGTGGCCGATGACGGTCTTGATAGACCCGACCGCAAGCTTCTGGCCATTGTAACCCTCAGCGAACAATGCTTTTGAGATAGCGCTAGCCTCTTGAGGGTCGCCGGCCTGTGTGCCTGTACCATGCTAGAAGTCGGGCCAACACAACCAAAGTCAGCTGATCCGTTCATTTACACCCTCGCTTCTCGTTCCCGGGGTGGTATGAAGATATGGACTATTAAGGATGAACGTACCGCGTGAAAGAATTGGGGTCTATCTTCTGGCCTTCTGAGCGGGTCAAGGCCTGCCCGCGCATAGCAAGAACGAATCAGTTCCGCCTGGGCCACGCCGCTCGGCATGGTAAGTCCAGGAGTCCGCCCGTCCTGGTTAACTGCTGTCTCGCGGATAATACACTCGATCGTATCATTATCTGCGAGGGCCTGGGAAAGAGTCTTGATAATAATACAAGCGACGCCCTCGCCGCGCGCATATCCGTTGCCCGAAACATCCCACATCTTGCAGTGGCCGTCGGTTGACAGCATTCCCAGCTTACTCTCCGAAATACTCATATCGGGGGTAAGAATCAAGTTCGCACCCGCGGCCACGGCCATCTTAGACCTGCCGCTTCGCAATGTCTGGACGGCTTGGTCGAGGGCAACCATGCTACCCGAGCATGCGGTATCAATGGTCGCACTAGCTCCGTGCCAGCCGAAGAAATACGATATGCGGTTTGAGTCTGGCACACGGCAACAGTTAACTTAGCGCGCGAATCGAGAACAGGGGGTCGAGGATCTTCGTCACTCTTCCTACTTACGGATTGCGCGACACAGGCCCGTGGACGTGTAGCGGGGCATCGTTTCCCAGTCACGACGCAACATGGTGTTATAGTCGTCACACATCATACCAACAAAGACAGCAGTGTCTGATCCCCGGAGAACTTCCACTAAGATGGAACAGGACACGTCAGTGACCACAGGTGCCGGTAAGAAGTATACTCTCTAATACTGTCTCAAGGAACAGATGAAGTGCAATGAGTCCGAACTTACCGCGCTGCCCAGCCGCACAGAGCCCGTCGTATACAACTTCGAGCAACAACCGCTGTTGTGGGTCCATGGATTCTGCCTCTGCGGCTTGGATATTGAAGAAGGCGGCGTCGAAATGGCTGACGTCCTCGTCCAAGTAGTATGACTTGGTGGCGTTAGTCGTACCGTGGTGAGTTCCGTCGGCGTGGAAGAAGGCGTCTCCGTCAAATCTATTTCGTGGAGGGGAGCCTGTCAGATCCCGTGGCTTAACCAGCAGGTCCCAGAGCTTGGATGGTGTGCTTGCGCCACCTGGGAATCGGCATCCCGTGCCAATGATTGCAATGGGCTCCATATTTGTCGAGGTATCTAAGGTATTTGACTATGTTTTGGTGTCACGTGGCTCTGGTAATTAGAAGACGTGTCTGAAGGCTTGGACCTCTGGTTTAGGAAGGCTATGATAAAGACTGTGATATTGCGGGGCGACGAAGCTGTTGTCGTGGAACTTCTTAGGAAACTTTAACCGTTGGTGATGGCCACTTCCTCCTCATATCTTGTCGAAAGTAGCATGGTATAAGTCTCCTTACAAGGCATCAACTTTAAGGATGGATTTCAAAACCAAAATCGTTGTTACACATGTAAAATTCACGACCAGGAAGAGTACCGACTATGATTCGGGGCGAAGTCACCAAGCGCTCGGCATTGCTTCTTCAGCTGCTAGGAGAAGATGTAGAGAAGCAATGAGACAATACGTGGTTGCCACCTCGTGCAACTCGTGGCGACTCTGAAAGGCGGACTCCGAAAGGGGTTCGGATTCGGCGAATTCAGCGCCAGATCCGGAACGGCACCCTAATCCCGCACTAAGAAAGCCATTGGTGCTCTCCTATTATATCGGACTGAATCTATGCATTAGGAATTTGCTCCCCAAACTCCTTATCTAACCTTGTTTCCCATCGTTCAAAGTCTCCTCTTTCTTTCTCATCTTTATGCCTAGATAATTACTAAACAGATATTTTTGAGCATTACTAGAGGTTTGTAAGTACACGTAGAAGAACTAAGTGATTTGGCATTGTACTCAAGTCGATTTTTTTTTTAAAGCATGGGTCAAAAATATCTATTCAGTGATCTACAAAGTTTAAGTATTGTTTGTGTGGTATCATTCATTTGTCTAGTTCAAACCCCACAGGATTTCATAAAGCCAGCATTATACTGTCGTTAAGTGTTCATATCCGCGGACCCGTTCAGACCCGTCCAGTCGTCGATAGCTGTATAGTCATTTGTCCACATGTTCATATTGAAGGTGAAGTTCTGGTCGTGTAACTGGTCTTGCTGACCAGCCGAGAAAAAGGGTTGCGCCACAAGTCCCTCGGCTATACACTCTTAGCAAAAATACCGATGTTGGTATGAAACAAGAATCAACGAAGAATACTCACGTTTAAATGCTCTCATATCTAAGTCTTGTAGCAGTAATTGACCGGCATCAATACTACCATCGGTCGAAGACGGCAAATGGGGTTCGGAATCCACATTGCCTACCCCCAATGGAGAAACTCCATCTTCCTCATCTCCTGTAGCAGCCCGTGCATCTTTGCTGGCTTTAGCAAGAATGACGTTTATTGTCTCAACAGCCTTAGCGGCTTCCTGCGAACCAGTAGTTCGCATCCAGACATTTCTTGCTCCACGGAGTGATGCCAGAACCTCTTCTAGACGGGTTTGTGTTTGTTTTCTATATACCATCGAACAAAGTATCACGGTGGCAGTGAGGAATTGGTCGTTCATGATCGAGGTCATACGCCAGCGCATTGCATCCAACTGGCCGCCAGGACGCGTTTCTTCGTCGAGGATCCTTTGAATCAAGAGTGACTGTAAAGATGCATCGAGGCAAGTGTCCCGCGAATAGGCGAAGGCATCTGCAGACTGGGAAGGATTCACCTGCAAAAATCTTCTGTGTAGCATTAACTGGCCTTTTCGGGAAATGGAGATGTCAGCCAGGCAATCACTACAGCGGACATCGAGAATTGTAAATTTTCTTACCCTTGTAGAACATGTGTCTGGTGAAAAGGCGGGCCATGATGATGACTGGAGGATCCGTCATACTGGCAGCTAAAGGCTTCGTCTTCAGCGGTTGGGGAATACTCGCTTCGGCCTCGTGAAGAACCTGATCAAGTCGCATCACTTCAGCATAGCTACAGGGCTTCGCACTAGCTGTGAGATCCGCGATAGTGCCTAAAGCCTTTAGAATACGTCCGCGTGCAAGAAGCCCGAGCATCGTCGTCATCTCGGTCTCGGGTCTAGCCGGTGGAAGCTCGGCCATATTTGAGGTTAGATCGGAATCATTCAAGTTGCGTGGCTCCGCGGTGTCACACCCTGCATTGGATATCATGCGTGGCATGCCCATCTGGCAAGATATCATCACGTCGCTGAAGTTGATCGAAGACCATAGCCGGCGTCGCATCTCGCTGTGGAAAGGGCTGATGTTGGGGAAGTGACTTGGATCACGGTGGTAGCCCATGCGCAATGCCATGTTGACCTGGAGAGCAAGGAGGAACCAAAGATCCTCGCGGGCATCACGGCAAAGGAGAAACTCTACGTAAACATAATGAATCATGGCCACTAATCCGTAGTAAGTGGGTTTCGTATACTCTCCAAGAATAAGACACTGAACAGTCCTTTCGCGAAAGAGAGCGATCTGATGAGCTCGCTGATCATTGTCGGCACTGCCATCGCGAGAATCAGCTGGCTCCCAGACGATGGCAGCGAGACAGATAATACCAAAAAGCAAGGCAATCCAAACAGCAGGAACTGGGGCCGGGTTTTCCCAGAAAGCCTCATACTAGGAGAGTCCACCAAGTGAGCATGAGTGTAGGAGATAAGAGAGGGAAAGAGGTTCAGACAAATAAAGCTCACCTCTTGGAGAAAACTAGGACCATGGATGATAACTACGCGATATTAGACTCACATCACAATCATGATTTCGAGCTCGGAGGCTAAGGTGGTTCATTTCAAGGGATGGAAAGATGTCACACACAAGAGACAAGGTCTAAATTATTGAAATAGCGGGAGACATATCGGTCGACGATGGGTTTCGCTGGTAGTGACTCGAGGATCTCTCGGCGGGAAATCGGAGGCCGGTTGCCATAAAGTAAAAGAGCTCGATGAGGCTGGCTGTTCGTGTCTTCGATATCTGGGTCCTCGCGGGGGATCCCGTCGGCGACTACCTGACCTCTGAGTTCAGCAATGCTGTCGAGTATGGCAACCCAATGCTCTCGGCCGACATAGCGATTCTCTCCAGAGTTGATGACCATGCTGCCGCATTCCGAGGCCTCGTCCATAGGTACATCATGATGATCGGTGTTGTTCGCGGACGCGAGGACTGCTGAAAGAGTGGGGTAATCGGGTTTGTTTGGCGACTGGTTCTTGGTTGCGTTGGCAGCCAACTCGGATCTCAGTGAAGCGATAAGGCTTTCTAGTTGGTTCAGTCGGTCAGGCAAGCTCGGATCGGCAGACAATGCTACAGACTTGCGCGGTGTCGTGGTTATGTCGAAGGAGCCCTGCGAAGCATATGTGCAGACCTGTCCTCGCGAGGCGCAATTCGAGCAGGGTGTGCGGCGATCACAACGAGATCTTGGCGCGGGGTTGGTAATGCTGCTTAGTCATACATGTGGCTTGTTTCTATCAGGACTCACTTGCGACGCCGGCAATGATAGCACGACAATTGTGGCTTTTCGCGACGGGGATTAGCACGGCTCGTGACGCTCGCGACCGCAGAGACTTCACCGTGGGATGGCGACGTGGTTGTGGACATGTCGGAGCAATCGAAAAAATTGAGGGTGGGTCGAATAATGATAAGACCTAGGAAGAAAGAGAGCCATCATACAGCGTATGTAGGTAGCAGGCACAATTGCCAGGGTGCCTACAGATGAGCCGGAAATACGTAAGGAGGTAGATCGGGAGCAGGGGACAAAGCGCAATTGATGGGTACGTTTGATCTTATGGCACATGTGCCTAATCTCCGCTCACCTCCGATGTCCGCGGAGGAATAGGGGTCTTCCAAACGCGGGATGGTCCTATACTGGTAGGGCTGTTGTTACATGCAGGTGCCCCGAGGGGGCTAGTACAGGTACCTCACATGAAGAGCCTAACCGTGTGTATCTAGGTATTGGAGCACTGCGCCAAGCCACAGCGAAGTTAGCTTGCTTAGGTTCTACGTTGGGTTAGTAGCAGTAAGAACCTTGGAAGCCCTGACCCACAAATGTTGGTGAGGCTCATGAGGACGTCCGTCGCCGCGGATGTATCATTCGTGTCCGCCAGCGAAGCGTCGTCCTCATGTCTGATAACCCTAGACGCCTTCAACTTCCCGCGGCATCGGAGGAAAGGATGGAATTCCCTGGCTGCATGGGCGGCGCACCGCGGATGTGATGCCGGAGTTAATGATTATCTGTAATAGCTTACAAAATATCGAAGTGTTCAAGCCTCATAAATTTGTCACATATGTGTACTCCCTCTTGTGCATATCCGTACGAGTGTCCTGGTCTTCCTGATCACTCAGCTTAGCTATTCCAACTTAATCCTTCGTTTGTTATGTCGTCCAAAAATGAGTCTCTGGCTGAGAAGGCCATCGCTTCGCCAGATCTTGAATCCGCTGCTAGCAAAGCAGACGACTCTGACAATAATGTAGACCCCAATATAGTCGACTGGGATGGGCCCAACGACCCTGCGAATCCCCCCAACTGGTCAGGCAAAATGCGCTGGTCACACATCATTGTGATTTCTTTGCTTGCTCTTGTCACGTGCGTATGGCCCATTGCCGCTAGCATCCCAGTAGCAGCCAACTGACACTGTATCCTATAGCAACATGGGCCCGACGACATGTGCGCCAGGAATCAACTTCATCGCAGCAGATCTTGACATCACATCATCTGTTGTGAGTACGCTTGCAATAACACTATACGTGCTTGGCCTTGGAATAGGTCCAATGGTTATTTCACCTTTAAGCGAAGTGTACGGTCGCCTGCCTGTGTACCACGTCACCAATTTATTCTTTATTCTGTTCATGGTTGGTAACGCCTTGGTGAGGAATACTCCCGGCTTCGTAATCCTGCGATTTCTTGCAGGGTTTGTCGGGGGCACACCGCTGGCTATCGGTGGGGGAACTATCGCGGACGTTACCACGCCGGCCAACAGAAGTGCTGCGCTGGGCCTATTCAGTCTGGGCCCACTGCTCGGACCTGTAAGTGGCGTCTTTGCCGCTACCTTCATCTATGTTGACAGTATTTGACATGACCTTTTAACTCATCACGCAGGTTCTTGGGCCACTTATCGGCGGTTTCATCGCCAAAGGACTGGGTTGGCCTTGGGATTTCTGGATTTTAGTCATCCTCGATGGTGCGATAGCAATCACAGCGCTGGTTTTGTTGCGCGAGACCAACCCCAAGATCCTCTTGGAGCGCAAGACCTCTCGATTACGCGCCACAACTGGCAACACTGCTCTCCGTTCCCGTCTCACTCATACTCGTTCCATCAGCCCCAAGCAGGTACTTATGATGGCGCTCGTACGTCCCACAAAGATGCTCTTCCAATCGCCCATCCTGCTCGTGATGTCTCTGTACGTCGCCTTTATCTTTGGCACGACCTACCTTCTCTTCACGACGTTCCCTGAGGTATTCGAAGGTCAGTATGGCTTCACTGTCGCAACCTCTGGACTCGCATACTTGGGACTAGGTGTTGCGTTGTCGGTCGCCGTGATCATATCCCGCACGTTTGGCGACAAGATCCAAGCTGCTCGGATGAAGGCCGATGGTGTCACACAGTCCCAACCTAAGTATCGACTGATACTCATGATTTTGTGAGTTTCCCTGAGCCTCCATCGATAGTAGAAACGAGTGTATGACGTCGGAGCTGATGATGATGTTTGTGCGTGCAGCTTCAGCCCCTGCGTGGGACTCGGTCTAATTTTCTATGGTTGGACGGCGGCTTACAAGGTGCACTGGATCGTGCCCATCATTGGCACCTTTGTGATTGGCCTGGGTGCCTTTTTCGTCCTGGTACGTACTTTTACGTGATGCCCCTTCCTATTGAAAATCAGCACTAAACAAGACATGCCGGCGGCATTAGGTACCAACGCAGCTGTATCTCGTTGATTTGTTTGGTTCAGCGGGAGCTGCATCGGCTCTAGGGGCTAGTAACTTGGCGCGTTTCTTGGCCAGCACTTTCCTTCCGTTGGCTGGCCCACAGTTATACGCCAAGTTAGGCTACGGCTACGGCAACACCCTCTTGGGCTTGTTGGCACTGGTTTTCGTGCCTGCTCCTATATACTTCTATAAGTATGGAGAGCGCCTGCAAGCCAAGACGAGCTCAAAGTTGCTCCAGTAAGAATTTCCGGAGCAATAGGCAGCATCTGGGCCGTTTTCGGCGCGCCTGGGAGAATCGAGAAGAAAGTAGTAGCAATAGACATTGAATAAGTTGCACAGCTACAACTTGAAGTCTACAGACTGAATACCTGAAACAAGAGATGACTATAGCAAATCGTTGGAATGCGTAAGTAAAGAGCAGGTAGTCACTATAGTGCAAAAGAAACCCCCGCTTCTTCATAATGAGAATTATTCGACCTACATAGTAGATAGTATGACGTCGGTTCGGGCCGGGTTCCGACTCCACAGGGACAAATAAGCCTTCAGGGCCACACGCGGGGTGCGGGGGGTTTTGTGGGTGGGCTTCTATAGGGCTGTACACTGCCATACCAGATAACGATGCGTTAGGAACCTGTGTTAAGCAGAGATAAGACACCAGAATCGAGTTCGAATCATCTGATTACAGCCCAAAAGGGAAAAGGCCATTGGGTCGTATGCGACGTGAAACACAGATTAGGAATCGACTGCACCCGCATCGTGTGTAATGCTGTCTGGGTGGCACAGAGCCCGCCTGCCTGGATGGCACTCGTGCGCTGTGCTACTGCAAAACATGCATGCATAGGTCCTTCGTGCATAGCTATAGCCTATAAAGTGTCCAGACTCATGCCTAAGACATAGGTGCAGGTCGTTTACAGATTCCTCACAATGATAGGTGGTTACGCCGTGCATACAGGGCAGATACGGTCAGCGATACATCGCTACGTATACGGTCCAAGCGAGATGCGTAAGGTAGCATCGTATTTCACGCTCACCGAGCAGAAATGGCTATGCTGTGCTTATATCTGCAGGGTTTGCGTCAGCCTAACCGTTCATTCCCATCATTTTCAAGCCTCATAGCTTCTATCCGAGTCGTTGAGACCCTTGCCATGAGACCCCCTGCGATGGGGCGTTGCAATGACACCCTTGCAACCACGTCTTTGCAGTCCAATTAGAGTTGTGTTGTTGTAAGCACGTCTACTTAAGTAGATAAGATTGGCAATCTGGCAGGTAAGATTACGAAAAAGGAGGGCATTAACTCTAGCTTAAACGAAATCTAATCGATCTACTTTGATAGATAATCAGCACCTGGTCCTAGTAGGCGTCCGACTGCCGATGTGCTCTCACCTAAGCCGACGCATGTATGCTTAACAAGTAATTTGCTGGAAGGATTCACAGTTATAAGCTTACCTGACTCTACGTGGTGTAACAGTCTGCCGAAGAGGTTAGTTATAAGTCTGGAGTTGGGTTCGATTCCTAACAGCGCTAATGGTTTTCTGCGCTTCGCTTGCTTATTTCGTTGTAGCACTTAAACAGCAAAAGTTTCCTTCTACAGGCCTCACAGAGCCTCGCTAGCTTATCTGGCCCTACCAAGGGTAAGCACTAAAGCTACCCAAGTAGATACGTGCTCTGCAACAAAGCCTATGAAGCTAGACTAAGAGCTAAGCCTGCAACTTTAAATCACAAATAGCCCATGCTAGTGGTTCTTGGTACTACTAACTACCTAACATACATAGTAAACCTCGAGCCAGGCACTGGCAACGCTTGAAGCGTGCTAATTGGCCCAGGCACGCCGGGGTAGGTGCAGGTGGTAGCTTGAACGATATCAACAGGGGCTGTACCACGGCCGCAATCGGCCTGAATGGAATCAGCAGTTGATATCCCACCTTTTCTTCCAATGGAACAAATATGCGAGAAAGACTAGGATAGGAGTAGTCTAGCTTCCTGGTTGCCCCCCGCGTGGCGTATACCCGTCAAATCCTCGATCCACAGACATCCGTGAGCGGTGGTGTCCCTGAAATCCCGCTTCCGGATGCCTGGTGCCGATTGTCATAACTGCAGTCTACAGGGGAGTGTCCCCATGTACTTAGGCTTGCTCGGGAATATGTATGCCCGACAAGTGTCACTCGAGGGGATGCGCTATTCCTTTTGTAGATCTGACACGCGGCGGCCGCTGATGTGCATGCAAGTGGCCAACGGGCTGTGTGATATTGTATCACCTACCACTCGGTGATCGAAATAAACGGGCCACCTGAACTGTTATATACCACAAGCACAGTAATTCTAAGCCTCTATATCTTGGCAAAAATATGATAGAAAAATAAACAAAACTATTTTCAATTCAAAATGTAACTCACATTTTGTACTAGGCAGGTAGGTAATAAGGATAATGTTTCTCTATGTGGTTGTTGTAACGAGCTTGCAGCGGCGCTACTATGGGACTCGATATACCGAGCTGATATTTTGGTCATATTTGGCTCAGCTATGTAAACAAGGCGGAGGGTTTCGACCGAGCTTAGCAGCTCTTAGATCGTATTACCTTTGTGTGCCGATGACTTTCCGAGCATAGTAGTAAGATTCTGTCGAGTGCTGCTGCAAGTCCTTGCAAATGCATCAGCCAATGGCAGTTTCACTGAGTCGCATCGACGATCTTGTTTCTAGAATGGCCCTTCTTTACCGAGACTCACCTAGGGCTGAAGGAACTTTCTGGCCACTTCGAAACTTGCCACGCAAACACGACAGACACGAATTTCCTAACCTAGATCGACTCGACTATTTTGGTGGGGCCATGCCGCACGTGAAATACGCGTGATAAGGTTATGCCGGAATAATATTTGCATTTATGCAGGATCTCATATGCTCCTAGACGCAGCGGCTGGTGGATCTCTACGAGTATTAAATGCTGCGCCAATACCTACCAAAACAAAACCGTGGAACACCGTCGCAATTGCGATCGACGTACAGACTCAGCCACATGGTGGTATTTACCCGTCTTCATCTCCAACGCCTCCTTACAACCAGTATATTCCCTGAGTAGTATGGTAGAGGGGTCTGACGCCCCGCTCCGCGCATCGTGGTACGTAGAAACAACCAATGCCCAGATCAACATTGGTGAAATGACCCCAGATTTCTGAAGTTGTTTCTTTTATTGACTGAATCTGCCTACATTATGCATATTTTGAGCCGCGGAATTATGGAACCTAACAATAGTATAGTATGTCACTAAATCACCCCGGCCCATTGCTTACACTCGCAAGCGGGTGACAAGCCGAAGCTTGAAGTCTTGGACGACAGCATGACTAACACGACACGGAAGGCAACAGATGCAGGGCGCAAAAACTACGCTGTGCTCCGTCCGCGGAGTCGGATGCGTGTGAGCGGTGTGTAAGGGCAAAGCTGGAGAAAGACTGTGTCTTCAGTAAGCGGCTAAGGTCTGGACGCAATAAAAGAGCATCGGAAAGTAATCACTGCGACTTGTTCCGAAAAGGCCCCGACCCGCCGTCTCAGGAGCTGCCTGGCCTCGGCGTCTTCTCATTGTTAGGAACTCCTCCTACCACAGATCTTGGAGAAAACACACCTATTTTACCCTTAGATTTCAGCTCCCTAGAATTATTCTGCCCGGACCAGTCGTTTCTGATGACGCCCGAGTCTCTCTTCGACGTGCCCGAAGGAAGTATCACAGTCAGTTCCAATCCAGATTCTGACATGGGCCAGGAGCATACGGCGTTCGGAGTTGGAAATAGTCTTTTCGATGTTCCTATCGACCTGAGTAGCATGCTGCCGCTTTCCACTCCTTGCGAAGACCTCTCACTCCTCTTCACAGATGTTGACTCAATGGGGGAGAAGAGGGACTCCGCGGATGACGGAGATACTCTGGATCTAATGACAACTCTGGCCGGACTCCTGGCCGAGATCCGCCGGTACGAGGGACAGCTTGCCCAACGGTCTCGACTTGGCGATGGAACGTTCGAGAACTACCCCATCGGGGAAGCACTCTTTCTCTCCAAGCAATTCTGCTCAGTTCTCTCTAGCTGCAGCAATCGTCCATTCAGTTGCCAATCCAAATCCTCCTCCTCTTCGTCTCCATCCTCTGCTTCTAGAGCCTCATCTGAACAGAATTTGCCAGTTGTGCTCCTGTCGCTCTCGTGTTACCTCAGCCTCGTACGGGTACACCAGTCTGTGTTCGAGCACATGCACAGTCACCTATTGCGAACCACAGATGCGTGCCTAAGAACAGATGTGTCTGCGGCGAGCCCACAGACTACTACCTGCACCAGCATGTCGAGCCCTCCATCCTTAGAAGCCGATATGCACGCATACCGCGGACTGCAACTCTCACAACTGCAACCAGTCAGCTCAGAATGGGAGCTAGCAAGGCGCATTAAGAAAGCCGTTGGCATGCTTCTCGGTTTACTAGGCAACGTTGAGAAGGTTCTTGGGATACCGCTCGACGTGCGGATTGTAACTACGGATACTAACACGTCACTTTCTATGTCTGGACGGAGTACTAGAACGTCCGCTGAGGGGTACACAGATATAGGTGAGGGCGGCGAAGCTACTATTACCATGTTTGAAGAGGGGATCGCAGCTGTGCTGACCGGCGGGAGACTTTGTAAGGCGTTAAGAGAAGGGGCGAGGCAGCTACGCAACTGCCTTGATGAGGTCAATGACCTGTTGAAAGGCTTATTGGAAATTTAATCAAATGCCACCTCGATAGATGGGGATCTCAGGGAGAAAAGTCCCATCAAATTCAATGTATTGAACACATTAGTTACGCCGTTATGACGAAGAAAAAGCGTAAACATGAAAACGGGAATGTCCGTGCTTCTCTTTTCGCCTCAGCAAACGAGCTTCCTCAGGACAATCAAGTCTTTTGTGACATGCCAATTCATTTTACTTGTCTTGATTAAGAGCCGGCGAGTTCTCGCACTGCTAACTCTCAGGACTTGATTGTTGCTGTACACATCTCAACCACTCTCAATATACATTGGTGATGTTAGCAAGGACCCAAAGGCAAATCACGATAACTTTGTTACTCATAACCTACGACATAACTAATCTATGTCACAGCGCTATACGGCAAGAAGACTCAGGATTGCCGAATCTAGACTTCAAGTACAATCTGCCAAGGTTCCGTGCAGCACCGAACCTATTCGGAACGATCATACATCTAAGGAAGGCCGGGGCGTTCGGAGTTGGCGGAGCCAGAATAGTCACTGGTTCCGAACACTTCCTATTTCCCTAACAGGAATAGGTAAATATAACCGTATAGATGAGACCAAACTTGATATTCGGAGTTTTTCGGATCGAACCATTCAGCTTTTTAACCAATACCATCTGATGGCACTCATGGCATGTTACAAGGTTGCTTTCGCCACCGACAACGGACTTCGCTGCGGATTAAACTCATAATATAACAGCAGCCTTTGTGGATATTATCACATAGAGAGCTAATTTTCATGCTGATAAACCTTTCCTCGAGTTTATTCTTTGCAATATTGTGAGGTCTTGCCTAAGCATATCAACCAAAAGATGGGGGAAATGTTTATGGATGCCAATAAGACAGTTGTTGTTGTACGTGATCGTTCCAGACCCCCAAACTGTTTTTATGACGAGTGAATCTAGAAATATTTCTCACATGCAAAATTCTAGGTCGGCGGGTCAGTTGCCGGTCTTCTGCAGGGTCTGCAGCTCAAGCGCAACGGCCACAATGTGATAGTCTTGGAGCAAGATCCGTCCAAAGACCGGCATAATCACGAATCAGGCGTTTCCATTGGACCTAGCGTCGTACACCTCCTGGACAAGTACGATGCCACAGGCCGGCCGTCCTCCATCCCCTCGACATATTTGAGCGCGGCCTGGCACAAGCGTCTGCGAGTCGTGAACACCAAATGGCACCACAACATGAGCAACTGGGGGTGTCTATATCTCGTGCTACGCGCCAACTTCGACGGCCTGAAGTCGGAGATGGTTCCGAACCCTCCAGGTCCCAGGTCCGGAGACGGGATCGCTGACTACAGGCCCGGAAAACGGGTGGTCGATCTCGTGTACGACAAGAAGGCTCAACAGGTCCATGTGCATTTCGTCGATGTCAGAACGGGCGAAAAGGATAAAGTCTCATCAGGCCTCGTGATTGCCGCCGATGGCGTTCATTCAACTGTGCGCCAGCTCTTGGGAGTCCCCGTGCGCCAGCAATACGCCGGCTACATCGGCTGGAGAGGCACCGTGCCGGAGCGACTTCTGGAGCCGAGCACGATCGAGTATTTCTACAATCGCTTGAACTTTTCGATCTTGAAGGGCATGTATTTTATTAGGTACGTACGCACCCTCTAAAACGGTTCGCAACTCTTTTTATGTACTTGTTTTTCCGTCTAATTACTTACTGACGAAACCCCTTTTCCCTTACCCACAAACAGCTATTTCATCCCCACCGAGAATGGCCACACCGAGCCAGGCAAACGCCTACTAAACTGGGTCTGGTACTACGAGATTCCCGAGAACTCGGCCGAGATGGCCGCCATCTTCACGGACAAGAACGGGAAGCTGCACTCGCACACGGTACCACAGGGACTCGTCAACCCCAACGTGTGGGCGGCGCAGGTGGCGCGGTACCTGCCGCAGATGACGGAGCCGCTCGCGGACGTAGTCTCGAAGACGCCGAACCCGTTCATCACCAAGGTCGGCGAGGCGCAGTGCCGGGCCGCGAGCTTCTACGATGGCCGGCTGATGCTCATCGGCGACGCCTTCACAGGCTTCCGGTCGCACCTCGGCATGGCGTCCGAGCAGGCCGCGCGCCACTGCCTCGCCGTTGAGAAGGTAATGCGCGGCCAGATCAGCCCCGAGGAGTACCACCGGGAAGCCGTGTTCTACGCCGATAGGTTCACGCTGCTAAATCGGTGTATTGGGCTCTCGGGGATGGGATGGGTTTCTTCGTTGGCGTGGACTGTTTTGTCTTATACCTGGCTTATGTTCTCTTACCACACAGGCTTAGTCCGTTATTAAAGCCATGATATTAGAAATGCTATCTAAATGAAATGTTTGTGTTTGGATGACATGATCGCTTATCACCCTAGCCAAGACCACCATGTGCTGCATAGAAAGGAAAAAGGGGGTGGACAGAGCAGGGGTTCGTCAAATTAGCGGGGATATGCGGGGGCGCTTCCACCCACCCCTATTCGTATAATAGTTGATCTTCCTTCTGTATTACAGCGTTGCTTTTCACTGAATCATCCTTTAAAACACTAACAATTACTGCTGCTCCATTTAACAAGCCATAGTGTCGCTCACACTTACATCACGGTCGATTTTAACGAATTCTCAATTATTTGCGTTGAAAAATTATTTGCGTTGAAAAGTTGATTGAGAGACTTTTATTCATCTATGTAAAGTAGTGGTTTAACGTCACCGTTGTCGGCGTATCCCTGGCGTACAAGCCAAGCAATAATGTTGTGTAGAATTGACCGTCGTCACGACGGGACTGAAAACTGAAGCTAGGTTTCACGGCGGGGGCAAGGGCAAGCTAAAGCATTCAACCGTAGCTGCGGTCCTAGCCTCATCAACGACCTTAGGCTGCGCGAGGATATACGTGCTCTGCAGCGCCGCATACTTGCCGCCGACTTCCAACGCGACCCGCGTGTTCTGCGTCGCGGGCGAGCCGACGCCAGCCTCCTCGAAGTAGAAGGGCGACCCGTCGCTCGCGTGCCCGTAGACGTATATAAACGCGTACAACGTCTTGGCGGCCTCGACACCTTCTACGGCATCCATTAGCACGGGGGCGGCGATGCCCCCGTCAATGGTGGCGTTGAATGCGGGGCCATGAATAACGCCCTCGAGGATCGGCTCGACTAGACGGCTGCCGCCTTGGAGCCGGGGAATGGGCCCTAGCGGCTTCTGCAGCTTCACCGTGGCGCTGAAGAGATATGTGGGTTGGGGGTTGAATGTTGGATGAGTTGGTAGGGATGCGCTGTTGTGGGCCATGACTTGTTTTTTGATAGTGAAGAATTACTGGGTACTGAATCTAGCCAAGAGGTCTTGTGAGATTTGATGAATTGTGTGAAGAGTGGAATGCACTAATTAGCCTCACACACAAAACTCTTCAATGAACAGATTCTGTGAATGTTGTGAAGAAAGCTTTTCAAGGAGATTAAGTTCAAGAGCTTCTAATAGATGTGATTGAATGAATGAGAATTAAGAGACTGTGATGCTGTTAGTAACCTCATCTTTCCTCCAATACGTATATTTGGCCGCCAGCCATCCAGTAATAACTAGCCTGATCAAGCCTCTTCCCGACGACCTCGTCTCACTTGTCGGATTCGGAAGGAAGATTAAAGTAGATGCTCTTTACACCGAAGATGAGTTCATTCTAAATGTGATGAGATGAGTAACTGTGTGCCAAGTCCGCGGTCCCTGCATTGTTTCAGTACTTTGCCTCCGCGGAGGTCGGAGCAAAAAGGCGGAGGTACGGATGACCCGGCGTGGGTCATACACGCACTGTATCCGCACTGCCCGAACCCGTCATCGGCATGTTCCTTAAAAGAGTGCTTTCACATTCCCTACTCGAATTGCCGAATACGATACTACAGAACTGATCGAAGTAGCGTTTCATCGCCGATGACCTCTCTGTTTCTTTGCCTATCATGCCGTCTAGACCACGTTTCCCTAGTCCATCGCCATTCTTAACGGGCTGCAGACCACGTAATATCGCGAGCCCGATTAAAGAGAGGGGCGCTGATACTATAAGACCACTGACCACCAGTGTCTCTGCTTGTCCACTAACACAGCTACGGGTTAATTCACTGCAATCTTTTAAATCGTGTATTACTCGTCAGCCAGCATTCGCCATGTCTTCCATGCCTGCGACCAACGGCCACAATGCGGCGTGTTGCAACATCCCGCCAGTCGTGTCTGACGGGTACACTCCTAAGGGATCCTACATCCAAGCCGGAGGCAAAAAGACCTGTAAGAATATCTCGTCTAACTGTTTCCAAGAAGTATAGATATTATTAGCTGACACGGAAGATTAATGGTTCCCAGATGTTACTGGCCCGTCTGATGCGGCCAAGGGCCTCATCTCCGTCTTTGATATCTTTGGTTACTTTGACCAAACCCTTCAAGGTGCTGATATCCTGGCCACCGGGGGTGGTGTCAGCCAGCAATACAAGGTTTTTATGCCTGATTGGTTCGATGGAAAACCTTGTCCCATAGAATGGTATTCCTCTTCAGCCCCCTCATAGCGCTACCGAGACGCGACTAATGATATTAAAAAAGGTACCCGCCCGACACGGAAGAGAAGCAGAAGAAACTCGGCGAATGGTTCGGGAGAAACTCACCGTTCGACGTCGCTGCCGCTCTGCCCGACTACGTCAAGGCATTGCAGGAGTTGAACCCATCCATTAGCTCCTGGGGGCTCATCGGGGTATGTTTTCGGACCTGAAACAATGCTCCCTCCCATTTCATTTCCAACCCCTGTCGACTAACTGGAAAACGCAGTACTGCTGGGGCGGAAAAGTGACAGAACTCGTGACCTCGCAGCCGTCATCCAACCCTTTCGCCATCGCCGTGGCCTGCCATCCGGCTATGGTGGACCCCGCGGGCGCTGACAATATCAGTGTGCCCTACTCCCTCGTGGCCTCCATGGAGGAGCCTGCCGAGACGGTCAAGGACTTCGAGAGCAGGCTGAAAGTCCCGCATAGGGTTGAGACATTTAGCGACCAGGTTCACGGTTTCATGGCGGCGCGGGCAGATCTCAAGGATGAGCGCGTGAAAGCGGAGTACGCTCGTGGTTATCAGGTGGTGCTTGATTTCTTAGATAAAGAGTGGAAGTGATCATGCGAATATCTTGTAGCAGTACTTGTCCAATCAAAAGTCGACCGTGGTGATATATATGATAGCAAGGCATATATAAAATCCGTTGCGGCATGCACAACCGAAGTACAGAGGCTCTGTTACAAGCCATTGCATCATACTAGAATAGTGATGCCGACAATAAGATGATACACTTATACCCGAGAATCTTAATAATAGCAAGGCCGCGAAAATCATGGTCACATAGAAAGAAGTGTCCCGATGTATAATTATTGTTAGTTCTGCATTCTTATTATTTTATTATTTTTCGTTCTAACATAGGTTTAAATACTCCTCCTGTAAAGATTGATAACATCCTATTCCATTAATAAACAGCCAGCTCCACGTGTTAGGTTGCCGGGGTAAGGGAAGCAAATTTACTTTAAATATTTCACCACGTATTCTCATCTTGGCATCTGATATCGGCGCACAGAGACGCCCATGACAGTTTCAACCCCCCCCCCCCCCCCCCCCTTGTCCTCCTATTCAAGACATAATTACTGTCCTGTTCTCATGAGATTCAAAGCTCATCTTCTTCTTCCGATCGAAAGGCAAACCCTCTTGTATCAATGGCCACGATTCTCCCCCCTTCGACAAAAGTCCCATTAACCGGATTGAGCAACGCACCTCCAGTCACGACGTATAGCGTCTGCGTGTCACCGGGGAGCTTCCCGAAAGCGACATTCACCGGCCCGGCCAGCACCGCCTCGTCCGATGCACCGAGCACAGAGACGGCATCTCCCCGGGGAGGTACGGCGACCAGTTGATTGTTCGCGTCAGACGCCAGCCAGAGGATGTCTCTATCATCTGGACCGAAAGCGGAGCCATCCATAAAGACGGCGCGGAGGTGATTGTAGGTCTCGATTTTTGCTCCGGGTACAGCGTAGCCGTCATCTGTCATCTTGAACCGGTAAAAGTCCCCATTGAATGCATTGTAGTAGTGGACATATCCCTTATGGATATGAGCGCTGGTCATTCCAAACGTCACCGGTGCCCATGCCGGAGGCATCATTGTGCTGTCATGCATGATTACCTCATACTCGCCAGTCTGAGTGTTCGCTCTCCAGATGCTGCCCGATTTGGTGTCAACTACTATGTAGCAGTAATCATGACCCGGGATTGGCTCTATGTGGACACAAAAGTCGGCCTCGGTCATAGGAAGCAGGTTGGTGACAACTGCTTTGTCTACGCCTTTCCGCAGGTCTAACTCGAAAATCGAATGGGTTCCATTCACGCCAGCGCCGATAGTTGTTTGATTCCCGCCCACAAAGACAAAAACGTCGGGGTCGGGTGTCCCATTAATAGCTGCTATCAGATTGATGTAATCGAATTCTACCACTTTCTTCACTGTAGGTGTTTCGGTGGTCGCTCCAGATAATATCCACTAGTAAAGGTTAGACACTTAGCACGAAAATAATTGACGAATGTGGGATCCCGCGTACAATAGATGCTGTAGGCGCAATAGTCGTCACGAGGATGTCGCCATTGGATGCGACATAGAGACTCTGCATGTAAAACGGAAAGTCGAATTGGTAAAGCTCACGATATGGTAGAGGCAATGAGCCAACATATGGGCGATTCTGCTTGTGCCGCAGGGGCACCTGCTTCAACGGTGCTACAAACGATGATAATGATGGCAAACGTAAGCCAAAAGCTATTGGCAATGCTGAAAGGAGAACTCCTACGTAACATCTCATGATGGATGAGCGCATTTTGCCAAAGCAACACGATAACTTAGCAGACGATCTCAATCAAGCGTGGCTATTTTGATATTTTTGGTTTGATATCCATGCGTCGTCTTCTGGCACTTCATCTCTCAATTCGAAATAGAAAGGGAAGCATCATCGTATGGGCTGATGCCGGATAGAATTGAAGTTGTTTTTGATCGAACTTCGGAGGGTTGGTATGCGCCGACATTTCCGCATTCGTCCAGGAGATGCCGAAAGGGCCAATCAGCTGTGCAGCTGATAAGCCCCAACATCTATAGAAGTGGACGTATAGATATATTATTCTAACGTTCCGAGTTTCATTCCTCCGAGAATCTTGGCCTCGGGCGACATATACTTCTTCGTCCTCCGTCTTCTCCGGTCCTTTCCTTGTGTCAAAGCGCCTCCCCTATGGCCGTAATAACCTATAATACATCGACTCAGCTATTGCCAGCGCAGCGTTAATGGCACGGCTATAATTATTAGTAGGTAAGCATACTTGTAAAATTATATTCATGTTTTAGCAATGAAGTATATTAGCTACTTTCTCACTTCATTGACTCTAAATGAGCTATGTCTTGTTGGCGCTTCGCCAGTTAAAGAATCGGGCTCTAAGCCTCATTCGCATCAAGGATCATTCACCGCTCATGAGACAGATATCGTATATTCTGTCAATACAGATAAAAGCTACTTCTCAACATGGGTTAAACCGATCAAACACATGTTTCTCTCTATACTCGGCTTTGCAACAGACTTACCAGAGCTGAAAGACTTTGTTCAACCTCTTAACGAACATCCTATCCATCTACCACATTCCTCAACTTCATGCGAGAACTCACCAACATCACGCAGTTGCTGGGGAGAATACAACACGAGCACAAATTATTACCTCGAGGTACCCGATACCGGGCGAACGGTAGAAGTCTGGCTCTCTGCTGAGGAGAGCATCTGTAACCAAGATGGCTACGCAAGGCCATGCCTGACTTTCAACGGCACCATGCCGGGGCCAACGATCGTCGCTGACTGGGGGGATTACCTGAAAGTCCACGTCACAAATAACTTGCCATCGAACGGTAAGACTCCTTGACTCATATATTCGTGACCTTCGATTCATGCGTGGTTCCGTGGACATCTCAACTGATAGGTATGTGGTAGGAACATCGGTTCACTGGCATGGCGTTCGTATGCTGAACGCCGTTCAGTACGATGGTGTACCCGGCGTGACGCAGTGCCCTATTGCACCGGGAGAAACACTCACGTACGAGTTCAAAGTTACTCAGTACGGCACGAGCTGGGTAAGGATGTTGAAATGCCCTTAATGGGGGGCTAGACTTATCGGAGTTAACACTGTTCACAGTATCATAGCCACTTTTCATTACAATATGCCGACGGTCTCTACGGTCCTATGATATTCAATGGTCCAGCCACAGCCAACTACGACGAAGACTTGGGCCCGTTAATACTCCAAGACTGGTCCCACGTGCCGATATTCACCGCCTGGAGCATGTCGCAAGAATGGGGCATCACGTATTCCCTGGAAAACACCCTGATTAACGGCACGAACACGTTCGACTGCGATGCTCATGCCGCGGACCCCAAATGTCTCGGGGGTGGCAAGAAATTCGAAACCGTCTTCGAGAAAGGAAAGCGATATCTCATCCGCCTTATCAACGTCGCCGTGGACAGCCAGTTTCAATTCAGTATCGACGGTCATTCCCTTACGGTCATTGCTGCTGACTTCGTCCCGATCCGCCCGTATAATACTGACAGCCTGATCATTAATTCGGCTCAGCGTTACGATGTGATTGTCGAAGCAGATGCTGAGCCAGGGGACTACTGGCTCCGTGGTGGGTAAGTTACTCAGCCATCATTGGTAATATAGTGGGAGGTACACCGAGAACTATCAAATCCAAAAGACAAGTATTCTCGTAATTCACAGAAATACGCTAACTGACGCTGAATTACCGGCGCAGCTGGGTACACAGCGGTATATGCCAGGGCGTAGCAAACGATCACCCAGCGGACATGACGGGCATCGTGCGCTACTCTAACACGAGCAAACTTGCTCCATCTAGCAAATCGAAAGTCCCCTCTCCGACAACGTGCGGTGACGAGGCGCGACGCGATCTCGTGCCCTTTTTGAAGTACGACCCTATGAATATCACCGGGATGACGATCGAGGAGCTCAACTTCCGCTTCACCCACACGGGAATGCTGAAGTGGACTATCAATACTACGGACCTGTTAATAGACTGGGCAAATCCAGGTAATTCCGCTCCCCCTATTTCTATTTTCATGCAATTCTAGTATTTTCTGCCTCGACTTTGACTGACACCGCGCGAAGTGAGTTAGGAAATGGGCTTCACTCTCGCTTTATTTATTGCGGAATCTCTAACCTACCTAAAAGACTCTAAAGCAGATATTCGCCAATGAAACATCGTTTCCGGAGAACTACAACGTCGTCAATGTTGAAGTGAGTGACTATATTTCCCGGCACGATGCTATGTTATATTATCAATCGCGCACGGGCATGACTCACCAGGACATCTATAGTCTTACGATCCAGACCAATGGACGATCCTCGTGATCGAGAACGTCGCAGCGTCACTATTCGGCGGGTAAGAGTCTGTCATATCGTTCCCCATAGCAGCAACTAACAAGTTTTCCCTTCCCTTCGCAGAATATCCCACCCAATCCACCTCCACGGACACGACTTCTGGATTCTCGCACAAGAAGAATTTAGCAAATGGGACGGGACCACGTCATCGTTCCAGCTCGAAGACGCGCCGCGTCGCGACACAGCCATACTCCCGAAGCACGGCTACCTCGCCATCGCCTTCAGGCTCGACAACCCGGGCGCGTGGCTATGCCACTGCCACATAGCGTGGCACGCGAGCATGGGTCTCTCGCTGGAGTTCGTCGAGAATAGGGGTACGATCGCGGTGGGCAGGGCTGATAGAGACGTGTTTAAGAGCACTTGTTCGAAGTGGGATGAGTGGGATCAGCATGCGCCGTGGGCACAGGAGGATTCGGGGATATGATGGATTGGTAATTATTGGGGTAAAATAGGATAGCTTTCTTTGTGTGCTTATCTATAATTACACCCTACGTGTTATATACATTACCATGCTTGAGACTAGAAATGGCATCTATCTTTATACATACTTTATAATTAAAAATAAAATTAAAAAAAATATATTTATAGGTTTATTTGCTGCTATTAAGTAAATCTATAAAATAAAATAATTAAAAGTTTTGTTGCTAATGTATTCCACAGGTTAATTGTACACCTAGGTTAATTGCACACTTTTTTTAACCTCTATATAAACAATTTTTAACTTATTATATTTTTACCGCACATTATAGTAGGCCTTTAAAAAAAGTTTAATATTATTTTTACACTTTAAGCTTTTTATATAAACTTAAAACTAAGCGTTTAATATATAGCTAAAATTTATAATATACTATTAATAACTTTAGTAAACTAAAAACGCAGCTATATAACTATATATAATAGTATTAAAAATTGTAAGGTTTTAGGCTTAGTACGTTGTAAGGTAATGTGCTAGATTTTAAAAAGTAGCTATAAAAGATTACTTCTATCTAGTGTGCTAATTATGTATGGCTATAAGGCCTTATTAAGCCTTTAGCTAATCCTTAGCTTGCCTTTAGCAAGCCTGCGCAAGCAGTACGTACTTTTTTAACAGTTAGTCCTTAAAAAAAGTATGTCCTCTTTATACTGCCCCTTTTCTTTTTACTACTAGTTTTTAGTAGCAACTAGGTGTATGTTTACTTTAATAAGGTTTAATTACAAGATTTTTTAATTAACCCTTTTTATTTTATGTTTTTATAATTTTTATAATAACTACTACTTTACTTATTATTATAGTATATTTATAAAGCTATTTTTTTATACCTTTATATTTACATTTTTATACCTAATTGTTAACCTTTTATAAAGCATTTACCTTATATTATACTTTTATCTTTTTTTTTTTTTTATTAGTATTATTTAATTTTTTTTTTTTTTTTTTTTAACTTTTTTTTTTTATTA
>Ga0247782_1000191_pt1 | contig 74272 bp, 40 predicted proteins | sample UWRJL019104C5_FD_179928 | JGI IMG/M metagenome (GOLD analysis project Ga0247782, IMG submission 179928) | Plant litter microbial communities from Arlington Agricultural Research Station in Wisconsin, United States - UWRJ-L019-104C-5 | ecosystem: Environmental > Terrestrial > Plant litter >... | reverse complement strand
AATTAAATTAAATTTTTTTTTTTTTTTTTTTTTTTTTTTTTTTTTTTTTTTTTTTTTAATTTTAAGCTAAACTAGGTAGTAGTTATGTTTTAAACTTTGCTTTTTAACCTTTTTAGCATTGCTAATTATTATTTAGCTGCTAGCTGCTTGCTTTATAATTTAAACTAACAATTTATAGCTATATGCTTTAGCTTATTATAATTATAACATTTAAGTGTTTTTTTATTTGCTTATAATAACTTGCTTTAGTTATTATTTATATACTAGTTTTTTATGTTTATAGTATAGCTTTAAGCTAAATTTTATGCTTTTGCTTTTAAGTTATTTATGCTTTGCTTATCTTTTAATAAGCTATTAAAAAGCATGCACTTTTTATTATTTTTAGCTTTTTTATTAGCATCTTATTAAATACTTTATTGCTGCTTAGCTTTATTTAATATTAAAACTATATTTTTAAAAGTTACTTTTTATTTAATTAAAACCTGCTTAAAGCTTAGCTAAAGTTTATACTAGTAATTAAAAGCTAATTATAAATTGTTTTTAAACTAATAATAACTTTTTAGCTTATGTATTAAAACTTGTTATTATAAAAAAAAAATTTTTAAAGTTTTATTTTTGCTTTAAAATAGTTTATATAACTACTTTTTAAAAGTTTTTTTAAACAGCTTAAAATTTATATTTTTTTGCTAAACAAACTTTTAAAAGTTTTTAAGTATTATTTTATTTTTTAAGTTTTTATAATTTAACATTTTATAATATGCTTGCTAGTTAGTTTATAAGTTTTATTTTATTTAAATTAATGCTTAAGTTATTTAAATAAAGTTTAGTTAGCTAAGCTTTTGCTTATTGCTTTTTTTAATTGCAAATATTTAATTTTTAATTTTTATAGCAATAACTTTTTGCTTAAGCTGCTTATAGTTATATATAAGTGCTTTAATATTATTTTTTGCTTTTAGCTTTTGCTTTTTTGCTAGCAGTTATAATAATTAGCTAGTCTAAGCTATTATAGCTACTGCTTATGCTAGCAGTTTATTATGCCTTATAAATCTACTTTTATAGTGCTACAAGTATAATTATAATTAGCTTAAAGTTTAATTAGCTAAGCAACTATATTTTAGTTAACGCAAACTTTAACCTTTTTATTTTTATAAACTATTATACTAGCTATTTAAGTTATTTAGCTTTAACAATTTAAAATCTTTTTTATTAGTTATTATAAGCTTTAAGCTTATAAGCTATTTAATGTTTAGATTATTATTTATATTTAACTTATTTAAATAAAGTTTTAGTTTAGCAGTAGCTGTTTGCCTAATAGTTATAAATCTTATAAGTAGTATTTTTTGTTTAAATATTATGTTATAACTATTAAATATAAAAATAAAAAAGTATAAAGTTTTAGGCTTAGTACGTTATAAAGTAATATGCTAGATTTTAAAAAGTAGCTATAAAAGATTACTTTTATTTGGTATGCTAATTGTATGTAGCTGTAAGGCTTTATTAAGCCTTTAGCTAATTCTTAGCTTGCTTTTGGCGAGCCTGCGCAAGCAGTACGTACTTTTTTAACGGTTGGTCCTTAGAGAAGGTACGTCCCCTTTATATTTTAGTACTACGTACTTATAAAAATTTAAATAATCACTTTATAAAAAAAAGTTTTTTTAAAGCTAAAAAAGTTTACTTATAAAGCTATAAAAAAATAAACTTATAAAACAAAGTAAACTAAAAGGTTATAAATAACTATTTTATTTTAAAGTATATATAGGTTTATGTTGGTAGGGCTGCACTATAACAGGTTTTGCACGACAGACTGCATTGCATGCAGTGGTCGTGCGGAGGGGGGTTAATAGTACAGTCTAATACATGATGGGATCAAACTGCTATATATTCTCTTCTAAGTCTAAGTGGTGCAAACAGGCTGCGCGTACGGCTATATATACAGAGTGTGGGTCACGTGCGGAGGCACGTGCGTAGGTCTATGTGTAGGGCATGCTATGCCAAGGGCATGTGTATGTGTGGCCTGCGGCCACACAACTGCTAGGCCATGCCAAACCAATACAAATGCATATGCCATTATTTTAACAGTTTATATTTATAAGTTTAACAAGCATAAATATTTTATTAAGTATAAAGCTAGGCTAGTAGTATATAATAACTAATAGTTTATTAGTAGCACTAAAAAAACATATACTTTAATACTAGCTAAAAGGTTATTTAAAACTTTTATTATTATTGCAGCCTGCTTTAACTTAAAGTTAAAATAGTTTAATATAATTAATACTTTTATTAACGCTAAACTTAAAAAAAATATATATATATAAAAATATTATTAAGCTATATAAAAGCTAAAACTATTTTAAGGCTAAATAAAACATTTTATAAATTATAAAAATTATGTTTATTTTAATAAAAAAAGCTTACTTTAATACTTATATTAATAAGCTTTAAATTAGTTTTATATAAGCTTTATTACTTTAGCAAAAATAAAGTATTTATTTTTATTTATATTAATAATATAGTGTTTATATATTATAAAAAAAATATATAATAAGCTATTAGCGCTATATAGCAACTAGCTGCTTACTATAAACTAACTAGCAATAAAAACTTTTAGTAGTTTTTAAATATAAAAGTAATTAAAAATTGCTTAAAACAAAAAAGTTTAAAAAGCAATATGCTTTTTTAAAGCTAAAAGTTATGCTTATATAAAAAGTTAGCTACTTATTAAAAAATATATTTTTACTAGCATAAAATAAAGTTTATAATATATGTTATAGTTATAACTTAGCTTAATATTATTTTTGCAGCTTTTAAGCTATTATAATTTAATATAAATTTTAAGCTAAAACATTATAAAAAAGCTAACAAGGTGTTAAGCTACCTAGTAAAAATGCAATATTTATATTTTAAGCTTAAAAAAAGCAATAGCTTTATTATTACAAACAATTTTTTTTTTTTGCTAACAACTTAAGCAACTAAAAAAGCTTGCAGGCCTATATAATAATATTATTTAAAAAAGTTATAAAGTAGCAAGCTAACAAGCAAGATATAATTATTATATTTATAACTAAAGCAAAGTTATTAGCTTTATTGCAAGCAGCAAAAAAAGTAATATTTATTAGTTAACTTATTAAAAAACTTAGTGTTAGCTTTAATAAAAATTATATTATTATTTGCTATAATAATAAGCAAACAATTAGCTTAGTTATAAAAAAAATAGCTATATTAAAAACTAAACTATACTATATTAATATATATAATTATTAGTTATGCTAAAAAGTTAAAAAGTAAACAATATAAATAAAATATATGCTATTTAATAAAATAATTATAAATAAGCTTACTAAGCTGCTACTAGCTATAAAATAAAATTGTTTTTTAAAGCAATTAAATATAACTAACTTTAAAAAAACTTTAAAAGCAAAAAAGTTAGCAAACTTAAGTAATAAAAATATATTAGCTTAAAAAAACTTTTTATAAAGTAGCAAAGCATATTTATAAATAAATTAACAATATTTTGCTTATAAAAAAAGCAAGCTAGTATACTTTTTACTTTTAAAAAAGCTAAATAGCAAAAAACTAAATAAAATAAATTATATACTATAATAAAAGCGTTTAAATTTAAAACCTAGTATACTACCTAGTATAAGTAATTTTTTAATATTAATAAAGTTAACAAGCTAAAATTAAGTAGTTTTTTAACTATTTAGCAATATTAAAAGTATTTAAAACAAAAAACAAAGCGTTTTTACTTTAAAAAGGTGTGTTAAAATAATGCTAAAGGATATAGCTACTAAAAGTAATAAAAATAAAGCACTAGAGCTACTTAAAAGGTAGGCCTTCTTAAGTTTTAAGCCTTATATAGTAAATTATATAAAAACTTAAAAAACAAAAAATAAGCGGTCAACAAAAATATATATAATAAGATTATAATCAATTAATCCTAAGTTATTTATATAATAATTATAGTGATATCTTGCTTAATTCTAACAATTTGCCTTTGATATTAAACCATTAAAAAAAGAAGACCTAGCTAACTATATAGTGTTGTATAGTAGTATAATAACCAGGGATAAGTGCATACAAGTTTCAAAAGATACCGTTTTAGCCACCTTATAAACAAAAGTGAGGGCGATTTCTTGAGATAAAAGGGATAAAAAGAATCTGTGCACTATTCTGTACAACATATAACAAAAAGTTAGATGAATACCTTGACTCCGAATCGGGGAATCGAACCCCGGGCTTGACGGTACGTTGTCGAAACAATGAGAGCGTCAAATGTTAGCCACTACACCAATTCGGATTGTGGAAAATAATATCATCATTCATGCTTATAATCGACCTCGGCCGGACTCGAACCGACAATCTCTAGAGAACCGGTAGTATACCTAGTGTGGAAACCGAAATCTAGCGCCCTAGCCATTAGGCCACGAGGCCCGAATCTTGAACGATGATGATTGGAATTTCCGGCCGCTATGTCGGTATCTTTCCCGGCGGGTTCAAAGACGTCGGCGAGAGATGATTATTCTGGACAAGGTGAAGATGTCGTTTCGAAAGCCATTGAGAGAAGCAAGGCTGCCCTATGGAGGATAGAGTTGTGCAACTCGAATCGTCGATATGGAGGAAGTGTGGTCCAAATCAAGACGGGCTTCTCTCAGTCCCTCGTGAGTGATTGAAAATTCCGGTGTCTGCCCACATGAAATAAGCCAGCAAGCAAGTAGGGAATTGAGTCGAGTCGAGTCAAGTCTCCCCGGCCATCAATCCATCGACCATGAGAAAGCAATCTATGAGCGTGTGCCTTATGACAGACACTCTTCGCGTTCCGTTCCGTTCATTCATATCGCACAACCACACATACGGCATACATGGCACCGTATTTTTGCAAGTAAAATGAGACTTAGGTATACATTACACGTACGTAGAGACATACATATACTCCCTGCCTGGTGAGTGCATGTGTATGTGCATACCCTGTGCTAGGATACTCACAGCTTGGTATCCTAATCCCCGGGTAGGTACTCAGTAGCTTAAAATAGAAAAGGGCTCGTGATCGTCAGGGTTTTTTTTCCAGCGATTGTTTAGTTGTCAATTGTCAATCAGCGCGATGCAAATCATACCGATCTGCATACATATCCGCCCGTGCTTATGTATGTATATTATGTACGGTGCATATCTGAGGATTTTAGGTAGGTATGTCTCCAAACCCTGCCGATCACTGCTTGCTTGCATGCGCACGACACGCTTGACAATAGCCAACATAAGGGAAAGACAGTGGTCAAAGTCCAGCGAGGGCGTATATAAAATAGTACAGTACGGTAGAGAGTCTATCGTCTAATAGGATAGTGTTATATGGGTAGCTGGGTATATATACATATATGCTAAGCCCGTGACTTCAACAGGAAACATTGAAAGTGCAAAGCGAGCTACAAAATGGGTATATACATAACTTTCTTAAAACTCGTATAAACAAGAACAATCATCGTCATACATAACATACTCATCAAGCACCAGGCACAATAACCTCAGTTTTATCATTTACGCCCAAGACCCGACCCGCTCTTTTCAATCCAGTGAGACAGACAGACATTACTTAGCAGCCGGCGAAGATGGCTAAAGAAACCAAACATGTCAGCAAACATATTTTTTCACTGCAATTTTAGTCGGGGGAGGGGATATGAAATGGGAAATGGGACTTGGAACTTACACTGGGCGAAGAGCGCGTAAGTATCCGCGTGGCTCAGGTTCTCCTCGGGGCTGAGGCTCTGGACGAAGTCGTAGCCGTAGCCGCCGTAGTCGTCGGTTCCCGCGACGGACTCGAGGTGCGTGGACTCGTGGACGACGGTGCTCTGCTGGTCCTGGGCGTGGCACTGGCTGCTCGCGGGGTCGAGGTCGGAGAAGAAGATGGGGCAGTTGACCATGTAGCCCTCGGAAGGGAGCGTGTAGGCGATGACGCCGTCGCTGCAGGCGCCGTACACGTCGGAGCAGTAGTACGGCGCGCCCGAGGAGGTGCTGCCGCACTCGGACGCCACCGCGTTGAACACGCTCACCACGGTCGAGCGCGTGCTCGAGTCCGTGTTCTTGAAGTACTCGGCCAACTTGCCGTCGTCGGAGCCGGCGACCTCGGCGGCCTTGCTGGCCAGGTCGGCGCACGCTTCGATCGCGTTCACCGTGGCCGTCTGCTCGCTGCCCGTGCAGTCGTCCTGCACGGCCTGGCGCTTGCTGGCGTGGAAGCCCTTGAACACCTTGGACGCGTTGACGCCATCCACAGTGGCGGTGATCAGGTTGCTCTTGTAGGGCACGAAGCCGGTGAGGTCGTTGGAGCCGACCTTGGCGTAGTGGAGGGTGCCCTGGGAGCGGAGGTCGAAAGCACCGCCGGCGCTCAAGTCGTGCAGCTCGGCGACGTCAAACTCGGCCTCGACGGTCTTTCCGGCCGGGATGAGCTGGAAAGCAGAGTCCTTGAGACCAGTCTTCTTGACCCGCAGGCGGACACCACTGAAGGGAACGGCTGACTTGCCCTGGGAGACTCTGACCTTCTCAGTAGGGGTTTTGTCAAGGAAAGAGCCGGTCTTGAAGACCTTGAGATCCTTGGAGCCCGTGTTGGTGATAGTGGCCTTGACGCCGGTGTTGCCGACCATGTTGATCTTGACATCCAGGGGAGAGGCGTTGGGGATGTTGATGGAAGCAGCACTGGCCACGGTGGTGAGGGCTGAGACGGCTGTAGCGAACTTCATGGTGGAAAGAGGGATCTGAGTCTAAGCGGAGGAGGAGTGTGATAAAATGAGGCCGGTGATGATGATGCTCATCAGGGAAACCTACAAGATATCTGGGAGATCAGCTCGACTTTATACCCAGTAAACCTCGCATCAACCCAGCCAAAGGGTTAGGAGAGGGCCGGCTCTGCGCTAGAGTCCGTTGAAACCACTACCACATCTAGAAAGAGGGTATAAGGCTGCCCATGATCGTCGATGGCGGCACAACCCCGAAAGAGGCATGTACTCAGAGTTTCTACCTCCATTCGTTGTTGTCGTTGTCGATCTTAGAAAGGCAGTCTTCATGTTTTTGCTATCTATAGTTATTAAGATCTTGCAGTAGGCAAAGATCACTTCGGGGGTCCTCCTGTGACCGGCCATACTGAAATACCTTAACCTTTCTCAACGCAGGTCCCGCGCAGGAACGTAGGCAGCTGTTAAGCGATGAGCATCTCGAATACCGGTAATGGAAGGAGATCTCAGGGTCGGAAATTTTGAAGATCAACAGATAATCCCTAATCCATTAAGATGGTGGCCTTGGCATCTGTCGATCGTGACTTTCAACTTGGAAACCACTCCGGCCGTCCTCCGTGCTCGGCCCTTCGTACTGATATCAAAACGCGAAGTAGGCGATACTAAGTTGCTAAGATGAGAAGTCTTCGGAATATAGTTTATTTCGATGATATCAACAAATAAGTGGTATAAACCACCACATATCTATGCACAGCAGACTTATACCGAACTGATGACGTGTGGCATGATAGGCAGCTTAGCGCGGGCCGAGAGGCAAACGGCAGTCAAGTCATCGTTCCCGAGCGGAACTGATTTATTTTCTTGTTGGCTAGGTAGTAGAATCCTCCGTGGCCGTTCTACGGCAGAGCAGGACTTGGCAATCCTGTCTATGTATTTAGGTAGTAGCAGATAATAGGTATTTTGCCCTCGGAAAGTTGCACTTAACTTTGACACCAGAGCTGAGCACAGCGCTTGAGGGAAGCTCTGTCGATCCGCCAAGAGCGGTTCAAGTCCTTTCTTTGATCCTTTATGCGTTGACGTCGCTTTCTATGTTTGTCTCGTTGTAGGCTGGTAGGACCCTTTCATTGCGTATCTTCCTTAAGTATGGGATTGCCTATGGTGGTATCAGTTCCGCCTCTTCTTTGATGAAGGTGTCCGCAGGGGTGCCCCAAGGTTGGCATCGGCGTATTGTAGAATGTTGATGCCTTTCAGCGATATCGAATCTTTCCGATGCTTATATCCATCTTGCTATCCGTCTAACCTTATCGGTTTCTATTAGTAAACAAGAGTCTGCAATTAGTAACATGAATATACGATTTATGGTCCGATTGCCAGCACGTCTGGGTTAAGCTGTAGATTTCACCTTGTCCGGGCGTCCAGTTGCTCTACTTCCCTAACTTCGCACCTACTCTTCTGGGAAAATGCACCGGTTTCAGGCTCGGTGGGCACGGCATCTGTAGCTGGCCCATGTGCTGCGTTATCAGACGCCCACCAACTTTAACTGCTCTCAACGGTATTTGGTAAGTAGTCAAGATCGGTCTCAGTCTTGCTGTAGTAGATGGGGGCATTCCCTAGATGCATCTTCTACCATTGTCCCCTAACCTTCCAGTTAAGCTTAATCAAATGCTTGAAGGCTGTCAACTTTGTCTAGGCCCGGCCGGCTCCGACTCTGATACTTTACTCTCTACTATGGAAGAGCAGGCCCGTGTCTTTTTACGCCACAAAATACAGCCCCGGGCCTGAGCCGCACAGAGTATTAATTCCCTTCTGTGAATAGGCAGGACGGCTGCCTATAGTTCGCCCAGCTGGGCCATAAATAACTTACACTATCAACCAACTTACACTATCAACCAACTTACACTATCAACCAACTTACACTATCAACCAACTTACCCCAATATTTGCCTAGGGAGGCAGAAGTATGTGGAATGAATCTCATAGCATCTTGCATACAGCGGTTCAGCACTTAAGCAGATCGGAGTGCGAGAATGCAAGTTGCAATATCGAGGAGTCACCCATAGGGACACGTGTTCGGGTTATTCGACCACTGTTCATGCGCAGCTGGGGTACGCAGCTCGAGGGTCGTCTTCTCCAAATTCCTATCACATTCATCGATAAGTCTATCTACATTGCTGTTTGGCTGCTTCAGCCGATAGAAACCGGCTCGGTACAGCTGACAATGCTGAAGCCTTGGTAGTCATCCGCACCAACACCACACAATCCACACATCAATCCAGTCTCACCCCCCTCAAGAACGAAGAACAAGATATGTAGCACTAGTCGGGGCAAATATGAACCCAACGTGCCCCTTTGAACTAGTTTAAAGATGATACAAAAACTCATAACGCCATTCCAATGCAGAATATGTAGCGGGGATGATGCCGCCGCAGCAGCCAGCCAGTCAGAGCCCCATCCGCACTCGGAAAATGCTAATGACTGGTCTAACCCATGATCTAAAAATGAGCTAAGAGTAGCGTGTGTCGTAGGCGTCGTGATGGGAAACCGCGCTCGGTCCCGGATATTGCTGACAAGATGAATGTGAAGCAAATCTTGCTTCCCGTAAAGAATCCACAGGGGAGAGGGTATGTTTCGAACACCATGTAGGTGTCAGCGACCGTAAATGCACAGAGGATTGGGTATCTCGTAAAGAAAAACAGATGAGCTGCTCTACAGCTGCTGTCACGCGATGAAAACTAGAAAATCACGGGCGCCTCAAGTCTGCTAATGCTTCCCTTGTTCATTATTGCTGGGCGCACCTTTTGTTGTGCCTGATGACATGTGATGATGGGGGTGATGGTGATGATGATGATGATGGTTCTGGTGGTGGTGGTGATGGTGATGAGGATGATGCTGTCGTATTCTTTGACGCCCACGACGTTCCTCGTGCTCCTCTTCCATCGCGTAGCCGAGCGATTGCCTCTCCTCCTCATACCAGGTGCTCAGACTCTTGCCGCCCCACGTAAGATCTTCGTCATTGATAACAATAGGTTCCATCCAGGCGCGGCTTGCTTCCTCGCTGGACATGTCTACGTCAGGGAGATAGTAATATTGCGCATCCTCGTCAACATGTTGTTGGTGAGGAGAGGTTGTTGTGGTAACCATTTTGAGAGGCGATGGCCCGTGATGGGTTTGCGAGGAAGAGGCCGGTTTTGAGGACTTATACGATGTCCGTTGGGAATGACGGGAAGTCGACGGATGCGGCGAGCGTGTCTTAGAATGGGGTGAATCTAAGCGACGGCTCTGTTGCGAACTTGTTCGGTGGTATGTTTCTGATTGTCGTTTCGAGTTGTCGTCGGTGGCACACGGACTATTTTGCGTCATGGGCAGACCGGCGGATTGTTTCTTTTTTAAGTCGCTGGCAGGATCGAAGGCGGAGGCGTCCCCAGGCCGTATATACCGTAAAGATATGTGGTAGAGATAGAGATAAGGAGTTGTTAAGAGACTCGTAACCCTCTCCAAGACTGTGACGCGTGGGCGGGTGACGACGCTTTCAAGATGGTGGGATGAGGACTTGAAATTTGGTTCTTCGCTACTGGAAGTCTAGAAGTGTGACTAAATGACTGCGGAAGCACGAGATGATGGTCGATCCCGCGACGAGTTATTTATCCAGTAGAGTTCTGCTTCTGAATTGTAGAGGCGGTCAAGTCAGCAGGCTGATGTAGTCGAAGAGAGGGGGCACAGAAGAGTCATATGTGCAGAATAAGGCGAAATTAGGGCGAAAACAAGGAAGATGAAAATGATAAGAGGCGAAGGCTACATGTGTTGTATTGTGTACATTGTGTACATTGTATGTAGGCTGACGCGAGACTGGGGCTCTTTTGGAGGTACCTGTACCTGGAGCTTAGGGGCCTGAGCAGCCTAAGAACGGCGCCCCGCAACGGGCTGGTTATGGAGGGGTACAGCAGTAGAGGGGCGGAAGTAGTGGAGATGTGGGTCCGAATGGCAAAACCAACTTCTATAAATGGCAAAATACGGTGACGCGGGGAGAGGGTGGTTTACCTGAAGCAGCAAGTGTCTGTCCAACCGTAACGAAATCTCTTACGGTTTGTTAACGGTGAAAGACACTAACAGCACCGCGTGTGTTGAGAGAAAAATGGACGATTGTCGATCGCCTAGAGAGGTATAAGCGTTCAGGTTGCTGTGTTTGCTAAACTACTAGATAATAAGCTGGTAGGTGCGTATATGAGATGACGATTTGATTGCTTCGCCAATCCTTTCTCTTACAAACAATGAACAATGAAGACCACCCCGATGTTGATGCTTATGATGAAAAATTTGTGTTTCCTTTTTATGTCTAAAACCCGAGCGCTTTGATTGAGGCCGTGGAGATGGAGATGTGGGATGAAGACAAAAGATGGGCATAGATGAGGAGGAGCAGAGCAACTATTGTTATCTATATATGCACATACGTAGTCCTTCATATCCGAAAGACAAAATGGCCAAATCCGAAACTTAAAACAGCGTGCATGGAGTACATAATTAATACCTACACGGGGGATCGCAGGAACGATTCAGCAAGCAATGAATTAGCCGTGTTCCGAATGTTTTGAGGTTGATACATAAACATCAGGCAACAGCGGCATCTCCTCTTTTTTTTTTTTTTTCTTTAGAAATCCCTATAATGTCCATCATTTTCCCACACCTCTTCTGCAGCATCGGAACATAGTCCGAGTATCGATCAAGCCGGTACCAGTGGTCCTTATCCGAAACAATAGGAATTAGAACCGAACCACCCCCCCTCTTAAATACTATGGGCTTGTTGCGGCCTTCCGGTGCAGCTTCTGGGCGGCTGCTCCTGGAAAGAGAATCAAGCTAGAAAAGCTTAAATGCGGATTTGAGATGCCGGTGCATCCAAGACAATTCCCGGCCTTCGTTGGTAAAGAGCGAAACAAAAAGTAGTTTAACAACGAATTTGTCATAAAGTTTCCCTTTCTTTCGAAAATAAAGCCAATTCAGGTGTCTTCAAAGATTGTTGAGAGGATAAACCTGGGTAATGACACACGGGCCTTTTTCCATGCCGCCTTGTCCCGTCCTTTGTTTGACCCGGTTGTTTTGTTTCGTAAATATCAAAATGTCCGTTGTCCGACCGTCGAACAAAGGGCGCGAGAATACGGTTTATTCGTGGTACAGCATACCTACACAGAATACATGCTTCTGGTAACCCATCTCGATTTGATGAACTCTAGCACAGCGCAGAGCTCAGCTGGACCAATAGTAATAAATAGGCCACGGATTCGACATACGTATTGGACTCGAAGTGGACAAACGGGCTGGCCAGCCTGGGCTGAAATGTGGATTCCCCACGACTCGGCGAAGCCTAGACCTGAATCTCAACATCTGTTCTATCGACTGCGATTTGCTCGCATCGGAGTATCATGTATGTAATAATATTGGCCAGCTGTTCAAATCGACAACCACATGGCTACCCAACAAACTTAAAGCATGCTGTACATAATTTGCTGTAGGTACCTTAATTTATACCCGCCTATGACTGCGAAGACAGCTCATTAAGCCCCTCTCAGAGCAGCTATCCAAAAGGTCCCTTGCTGCTGACACGCTACACGTTATGCAAGATTATTGTCCAACCGACCATGGAGGCGATGATCTGCAGAAATGGGGGAAGATGAGAGGGATTGTGACTGGGGATAGACGGGTTGGATATACTATCTACATACTTACTATGTATACCTACGGCATGCTAGGAACGATTAATGAAGTATACCTTATCGCACAACTAGGTTAGTATGAGTGTCCACAAGGCTGCTTTAGTTGATATGGGGTTGCTAATACACAGTTAAAGAATCTAGGCCTTCTAGTAGGTATATCCATTAATTTACATACCGACAAAGCTTACTTACATAGTTTGCCTGACGGGTGATAAAAATAGTAGGCTTGGAGGCTCTGCCGATTCTTCGCTAATAGTTAAGCTCGCAAATTGATGCAAGATCTGACTGGAAGTCTTCGCTTATTATATCATATTAGTTTAGTTCACCGACATTGCGACAGCACACAAACGCGACCATTGGCGAATCTCAGGCTCTGGTTTATCAACCTACTACTAATCAGTCGCCAACTGTTGCCCGTGTTATATCCATGTCCATTGTTGAGCGCGGTTGACTCAGCTAACAGAATCAGATGCACGGAGACGTAAGTCCGGTAGGCGACTGGATTGTAGCGCCCTGCCTGTGTGTGGACAAGAGCAGTCAAGTAGCCCGCTGTTACTACCTACTAGTATTGTCGATGATCGCTGGCGGGGTCTGCACAGCATCCGGGTGCCTGGCAGGGTTTGACGTGCCCGCTAAGTATGTTTGACAGGTCCCTGATTTACGACGTGTGCATCCAAAACAATCTCCAGGACGTACAGTACGTACGGTAATGGATAGATAACTGATGACAAGACAATCTGGTCACATGCAATGAGCGTATGAGCGTCCACATATAGATATCCGCGCTGAAATATAGCAAATTAATATATGTACGTATGTACATGAGTCGTATCGGATTGAATGAGGTAAGGTAGGTAATGTATGTATTACTATATTATATAAGCTGACATTTGCTGACTACGGCTATGCAAGTTCACCTGTGCCTTGGCGATGATAAGTCCTGTAGTACGAGGCTTCCTCTATTTAAGAGAGAGAGGTATTAGATAAAGTATTAGACGGACATTGGACACGTAGGCTGCCGATAGCATCATTAGTAAACTACATACATATCTGTCCACCTAATAATCTCCTCCGGAGCTTCCTGATTATATACAAAACCGACAACTAATATAATGCAAGGTATATAGATTTCGAGTTGACCTCGTGATGATAAAGAATGAGGGGAGTTTTAAGTTCCGAGGTTGCAACCTTGGGTGCGGCATGCCAAGTTTACCATACCGAAACTGATAATGGACCATATATCACGTCTAAAACGGTTTCTCATTCCACTATCATACTACCATGCTGTACTTGGCTACAGTTTGTGTGCCAAAAATCTTATTATCACACGGCCAGGTCTCGGGTTAAAGATCCCGTTCCACGACATTTATACCAACTTGTCAGATGCTGGCTTCGTGTATCGCCAGTAAGTAATTGGGCTTTTGTCCTTATCCTAAATCTACCTCTTTACACGTTGTCTATTGTTGCTCGTGCTTGTAGCTCGTGCCACTTGGGCCTCTCTCATTTCGAGAGGTAAACATGTTGTAATTGATTGTATTGATTTTTAAGCAGCTGAGATAATGGAAGTAAAGGTACAGCTACCTACCTCCTCTCGTTGTTATCATATACATCTCAGATAATGCAGGTCGATCGTCGAAATTCTGTCAAATCCAGTATTTTAATCCACTTAAACTTGACTTTTTCTCTACTTAAAAGAGAAAAAAGGTTTCTGCATTGAGCATCACTGATTGATGCCCTTCCCCTTTGTCTTTTCGTGCCTTGATGTCGTCATAGTGGACACAACAGGATCGGTATACTGTAGCCGAAAACCTGCGCGCCGAGCTGACTGACTCTTCCCGAACCGAACAGAACCCGGAGGTAGGTAGGTTGCGCTGCTAAGGTCTTAAAAGAATTCACGCTGTGAAACAAGATAACTAAAATTATTCGGCGCACGGGGGTTTCTCTTCCTCTATTGTATCTTCTCTGGGCATTTTTACATATCCTATCAGTTAGTAAGCACATGTAGATAAGACTGATAATCAACCAAGGCTACAAAACCTCTTAAAGATCTAATCGACAAAAGAGAGAGAGATATATATATGTAGTGAGACGGAGGACGATCTACACACTTAAAAGAATTGCGGCAAAGTATAGTGACTTACTTGCTTAGCTTAGGTACAACTACCTAGCCTAGACAACTAACTAACTTGGCTACGTTTATGCTATTCATTTCATGCCATGTCAAGGACCCTGAGGGATACGTAGGTACGTAAGTAAGCGCAGAAAAAAACACGACACAGAGTCCAGCATTCCGGGCTTCAATGATGTCATACTTCGCTCACTGAAACCCATCCAACCTGAACTCCACCGCCTCGGCGGCAAAAAAAAAGCGCCATACATACATTTCCTACCTGCTTGTAAAGTATACCTACCTACATACTATACTTAGTAGCTGTGCAAAAACAAGAACATGTCAAAGTGGACATGCGTCATCTTCACCACTTCGGCATCACTATTTTTCCTATACATAGTATTTTGTCTTCCCTCAGCTATGTTTGTATCATACCTGTATTTGATCAGTTCAGCTTGTCAGCGTGCAGCGCTGGCCAGGCCCTTGATCGCTACTCCTATTCCTCGGTTTTTTGTTTCTCAGTTTCTGTTTAGGAACTGTCAGTATGACGAGACAACTTACAGAATTCAGGTCTAAATAGTGCCCTGGCACCCAACACCAGTGTGACACGTAAAGAATATGCAAAGTAGACGAATATTATGCTGATTTGATGTTATCAACTTACTAGATAGAATTGCATGAGGTTAGTAACAGTATGAGGGCCGATTTTGGTATTATCTGTTTCTCCAGCTTTTCTTCTATGCACAACCGTCCTTCGGCACAACTTGAAAGCATCTATAGCAGTGTCAAAACGATAAGTTTTATTCAGGAAATACAAGTATTGGTATGCATTAACCTTGTACACGCCAGCTAAGAGATAAAGAAGGTGGTGCATGAAAGGGATCGAAGAGAACAATCCTGAGGTCTCGCGAGGGGCTGCTGCCCAGCCTTTTCACTATTCCAACTTCTACGTCGTATAATACTCGTCTATGACTCTAGGCCTTCCAGCTGGGTGACGTTCAATCATGTCCCATTAATATATCGTGTGCCGCCGCTCGGCCGTCATTCTTCCCTGTTTATTTATTCCAACCCCCTGAACCGTCGGTTGAACTCTTCTACGGCTATGGCCACCATGCGATAGAGGAAGGCCCTCCCGCTTTCTTCTCCGATCGGAATGAATGGTCCGTTGGTCCCACCGCGTAAGATGATGCTGAGTCCTGTTCGCTCCTTGGCGATGGTTTGTACGTCCTGGAGTGGAACGTCCCATTCTGTTGTTAACCTCCTACTCCGAATTAAAAGGATGCGGCTGTATGTGACCATGACGACCATGTCCTCTCGAGGTAATTCAATGTGCGCAATGTACTCCTCGTTGAAGTATTTGCCATTATCCACCTGTTTGAGCCACGATTGACCAAGTGCCTCGCGCTGGTTGTAAGGCCGGACGATGCCGTCGGCTGGGATGAAGCGGGCGAGGCGTACCCGGTCCAGTTCCGATCCGTCGAAGACGGTGGTAGTGTTGCGAATGCCTTCCGACACATTGGACGCTAGGTCGAAGACACCCACGGCCGGTTTCGTTGCCAGTCCAATGAAACCTTTACCAACTCCTTTCAGGAAACCCACCGCTCCTTCTTGTTCGGCACCTTCTAACGGCTTGCGAGCCACACCGCCGATCCCTGACGCGACCGAAGTGAAGAAGGAATTTGCGCCCGCCGTGACGCCGAAAAGCGCATGTTTCGGACGGTTTCGCGCACGTGTGATACGACGACGGTCCTGGAATTGCTTATCGAGCGTGGCCGCCGCAAGGCCCTTGCCAAAGCTGCCGGTCATTTTGGAAAACGAATCAGAGAAACCATAGACGGACTTCTTGACAAAGCTTGCTGCACCTTTGGCGATTCCCAATCCGAGATCCTCGGGCTTGTCCGACATGATGAGCCCCTGGTATGGCTCGTAGAAAACATCTGTGATACCGCTGCTGATGCTGTTGAACAAGCCAACTGGGTTGCCGAGAAAGTCGGCGCTGCCGATAATCTTGTGGACCTGGTAGAGGACTTCCTGGCTGTAATGATTTGATATGTTCTGTGTGAGCACAGGTATGGACACACGGGCATTCTCTAGAAGCAATGCGTTCAACCGGATCGGGGCATCATTGACGTTGCCGATGGCCATAGTCATGATGTTGACGAAAAACATAATAGGGTTCCGAGACGAGGTCTTGTCTTCGATGTTCACACGCTCAGTGCGCATGAATGATAAGTCAAGCTGCATCGGCTGGATATTCAGCACCTCAAAATATATGTCTTGGCCCGACTGCTCTTGCTTCGGCTCGGGAATATCCACGCGCTCATCCCACAGTTTGCCCTCGTGTGTTTCGGACCAGGAAGCGCCAGGTACCTTGGAGAAGTCCAACACGGCGTAGATGAAATCCTCGTCAAGATCGACTGTCATCTGCTGCAACAACAGGGTAGCATATTTGACGTACAAGACGCCGTAGCTGTCATCCTTGACTCTCGTTACCATGGCATGCAATGACGGGTGTAATTCTGTCTCTTGGGCCTGCTTCGGGACGACGCTCGGGTAGAGAATTATGGGGAAAAGCCCGCCATAAAGCTGATTGTCGATTTGCATCCACTTGATGGAAGTGCTGACCGTCTGATAGAGAGGCGACTCATTATACCGGAGGTGAATATCCCTAAAGGTAATGTACGCTAGTTCCTTTATTTGGTGGTTGATTAGCGAGATTCCGATGCCGGAAAGCTTCAATGCTGCCTGAAATGTCGTATCGGTATCCTGCTTCTTGACTTCGAAGCCGCTCGCGCTACTGTTTGCGACGCCACTGTGCGTTCTTTGCCTATAGAGACTCTTACTCGGTTTAAAGTTGGATAGGATTAGCGTTTGCGTTGGGCCATCTGCAGCAACGCAGATGTCGATAATCTTCTGAGTGCCCGAGGCACTGATAAATTTCATGGGAACCTGATTACCGATCTCTGCTAGTTTAACATGCCGCTCCTTACCAAACGCGCTTATCACCACTTCCTTAAATTTTGCGGCTGGAAAATCCCAGGCGTATGGCATGATACTACGCGGGGGTAGTCGATAGCGAATAGGCCGCCACCCGGAGCGATCTTCTGGACCATCCTCATCCACGTTGGGGTTGGCCTGGTAGAAAGTAAACTCGGTATCGCTCTCGTTTCTCATCGAGAATGGCCATGCCTTGTCCTCGATACTCAGATGCAGGAAGATAGTGGCGTCCTCCATCAAGATCTCCACTCGAATTAGTCGCTGGCGCTGTCCGGCTTTCGCTATTTTGACGTGTGTGGTACCGAGGTCTGAAATGTTCACCGGCGATGACCACTGGTTGTCCATTCCGGGGTAACATAGCATGATCTGCTTGACTTGTGACCGCTGTAGCCAATACAAGGGCTGCAAAGCACCCGGCTCCAAGGTCATGATATTGGAAGATCTCGGTTCTCTCACGTTGATCACCTCGCCGACCTTGTTCTTCACCACAAACCGTGGGGCCAGCGTAACGACCTTGGTCAATTTGTATTTTCCCTCGCCTGCTTCCACGGTAATACCAACGTGTAATTCTGTTTGCTTTCCAGGGGATTGAAGCGCCACGTCAGTCGTGCTTCCGATGGCATCGAAACTTTGAGGTTTACTCCATTCTGAATCACCAAATTTCAAGAGAGCGCGGTTACGGTGGTCATCATTTCCAAAAGAGAACATTATTGGTTGTGCCTTCGGGCGCTCTTGATCCGACGAATTGGCGTGTTGTAATTGTCCGGCAGCTCGTTTGGCTTGTTGTAGAAACTGTTTGCCGCGTATGGCAACGTCCAGCCCAGTCTTGTTCAAGATGACGTAGGGGCTGTAGACTGTCACCCGGAAAGCACCGCCACCGTTTGGAATCTTGAAATAGTGAAGCTTGAGTTGTAAGGGCAGACCCTCCTCATCTTTGCAGACGAGTTTATACTCCTTCCGGAAGTCTTCCTCAGAGCCGGGATTGATGATAGCAAATTCGCTGGCCTTGAAAGGTGTATCTTGCATGTCAACGCTTATTAGGAGTAAGTGCGAGAGCTCTACGACGTGCACGGGGCTGACACCGCCCTTCCTAAGGAAGTTGTTCCAATCTCTCCTCGTGTTCTTGTCGTAGATTCGGTACTTGAAGTCGTACGGGAGGAGATTCTCGAGGATAATGGGTGGCGATAGCTTCAACCTCATATAGGGATATTTCCTATAAATAGTTAGAAAATGGTAGACCCAACGTGAAAAAAATGTAGACGTACCCGGTGAGGAAATGACTCTTGTCGTAATTGGCGTTTAATTGGAAATAGAACGGATCGCCATTCTCCCCTTTGCAAACTAACGTGCGTGTAGGCCTCTTCAACAAGTCTCTCCACCACAAGTGCTCGGATGACCATGCGTATCCAAATCCTGAATCCGGTCGGATAAGCAGGGATTGAACATAGGCAGCCGCTACGGGCGCGGGACGGCTGTCGCCAGGGGCAATTTTCTCTATTTTGAGCAAGTGACCCTCTTGGGCATCGTAGATACCCAGCTCGATTGGAATTTGAGTCTCGTTCTCAACAAGGAGAGGTGACCGTAGTGTGACATACTTGATATTGTCGGCACCGAGACTGACCTCGACAAGGAGCCTGTGGAGGGTGTCATCCATCTTAGGCCGAAGACTGTACAGGAATTCGCCTTCACGGTTGAGGCGAATGTTCTTCACCATATCGAAGCCACTCCCTTCGATCTGAACAGCAACTGCGTGCGTCGTAGTGCTTTCAGACATGACATTTTCACGCATCTTCTCCCATTGCTCGAAGCTCCACGGGGCCTCTTCGCCGTCACCGAGTTTAAGCGAAATACTTTCGTTATTGCTCAGTGTCTTGGCCTGCACCACAACATCAAAGCCGGTATAGTTCCGGATCTTGTATGGTGCTTCCACACCTCGGGGTTTACCCAACACGTCCTCGTCTTGAGTAAGAAAATCAAACGACTTTGATGCTAATGCGATAGTGGCTGTGGTAATTGTCACATCGAAGGTTTTTCTTGATGTCAGATCGACAGAAAGGAGACCAGTGTTGTTCTCCCTTGCAATGCCGAGACCGACTTGCCAGGGTTCCAAGAGTGGCTCCCACGCAGACTTGGCAAAATTGTATACATTGATGTACATATCAATCGCGGTTTCTGCTTTGAGGTTGCTTGACCAGTCGACTGCTGATGCTGTGAAACCTTTCACATTCAGATCAAGAATGGGTAACTCGTGAACATCACCGATCAGCACGATACGCATTCCTTCCAAAGTGGCAGTTAATTCTTCATGACGTTGGGGTGCCTTGCTAGCTTCCTGCAGTTGGTTTGAAGACTCTCTGCGGGATCCAGTCGTCATTGTACCGGTCCCTTTCGCGACTTTGGACCTGGTGGCAACGGTAGAGTGGCCCCTCCCACTGGCCGAGCGTTCCTTAAGACCATCAGGGCGGTACTGTTGGGTTTTTTGACTTGGACTAGTGTGGGGATCGTCGTTGTCTTCCTCCCCAGAAAGTTCTGATGCTTTACTCACAATCTGGAGCACCAAAAGAATATCTCGGAGTGACAGTCGTAGAATGAGTGGTTCGACATCAACATGTATGTTTGTGAGATTCTGCCTCGAGCTATCCATCGAAACTTGAAGCGAGAAGTCGTCTAGAACACGCAATCGTGACTCATCAAATCTATCCATACGGCAGAGGAACATGCCGACCTGCGAAACTTGGAATGTAAGGGCGTGTTGTTGTGATAATAGCACCTGCTTGGTCCTTAACACAATGGCCTCCGAGCTAGAGCTGAGTGGATTGGCTATCAAGATGATCTGTGCATCCACAATGTTGAGGCGGAATGCGATGCTCATCTTCGGCTGCTGCGTCGTTTGCTCACGAGGTGCTTCAGTCCGAGTTATGCTCTGTGAGCGTTTTCCTGTCCACTGAACTTGCATTGACTCAGCGTCTGACACGTCTGGCGTCTCCGGAGGGCTTTCGATAACCTCCGGCGCAGGCTCATCGGATAGTAGCCCGACAGTGAGGAATTTCTGAATGGCGAAAATATAGTCCAGGGCGAAAATTATCCTGGGGCTATCAACAACTACCACAGCAATCATATTTCGCTCCTTGCCTTCGGCCATGGAGACTGTCGCCATGAACTGTTGTACACTCTTATTGGAGGAAGTCATTATCCGCTTGTACTTGTTCACATCGCGTGTACGGTTATCGTGGATCGTGAACGAATGAATCACAAATTCTGCCTCCAGTGAGTTGTTCGCCAGCATCCTAAATTTAAGCTTGCTATCGTCGAGAGAGAAGCGCGAGAGGCTCGCCTTATCGGAATTACCAACAGGTCTGTCCTCGTGCCCATTAACCAGCTCCAGTCCAATTTTATGGATAGTGAAAACCAGATCGAGTTTTGTCCAGGTATTTTCTCGAGAACCTAGTTCAGGGGATAGATCAACAAGGCGGTCGTCGTTATCACTGTTAGTGGATGACATCGTCTTTGCCCTACGTAGTGTGCCTTCGTCCACATCTCGTTCTGCTTCCTCCTCGCTAGCGTCTGCATCTGTCGCAAAGGCAGCCGGGACGGATCTCGATATCGCCAGAAGGTATTTTAGCTGATACTGAGTGATTTTGAGATTCACATCGGTCATGCTCCCGTCGATCTCTATGTCCGGCCGCTTCCAACCTTCTTTATGCTCAGCATACGTGACATGAAAGCCAAGATCAACATGATCAATCATTTCTAGCTCTTCGGACTGGTCATCTGGATAGTGGAGCAGAGATGTCAACCGGACGTTCCGGATACCGGCGGAGAGTTTCATGGCTATTTCAGAGTCTTCTGAGTCATCTAAAGGCACAAACTTGTTTTGGGCGTAGATCTCTCCTAAGTATGCTGTGACCAGGTCTCTTTTCGGTCGATCGGGGGAGAGAGTTCGTGGAAACACTATTATGGGAGTATTGATGATGAAATCGAACTTGAACTTGCTGTTAGTTTGCTGCAGTTGTTGCGCTTGATTCGCGGCGGCTTGGCGCGCGGCATTGTATATCGCTTGCATCTTCCCAAACTTTACCAGGAATTCGATGATTTTCCTGAAAGGTTCCTCGAGGAAGTTGACCTTGATTGAGCCCGCTCGAAGGAATATTGACGAATCGTAGCCAGGGTATGCTTTCGCACTTGCATCAAATGTTTCGTAGCGGAAATCAGCCAGCTCATGTCCTTGAATTGTCACCAACTGACGGAAACTCGAATCCTCTGCGGCACCGATATTAACGTCATCAACCAGGGAGAGATCACCCAGCTTGGCGGCCACTCTCATGGTCCTGCCGGATATGAAGACGCCAACATCTGCTTGGTTGAAAGATAATGTTGCCAGGCGAATGCCGTCATTGTTCAGAATCATCCGGATACTTTTCAAGTCAACTTTCACTCGGATAGATCCGCCCTCAGTCTGCTCAGGGCTCCGAGCAGGCTCATTGATCTCGATTCCTGGATTCCCTTCTCCTGTGCCGGCAATGCGGCCCTGGGAAGAACTGTTCCCGCCGCCGTTGTTTGTGAAGGTAATGAGAATGAAGTCCAAAAGGGTAAGGAGAGTCTTCCGCGTCACGATCAAATTGATTGTGGAGACAGCGACATTAACATTTGTCTCGATGCCTTCGTATACAGGCATGAACTCCGGCGACTCTGGTCTGACCTTGGTATACTTGACACGCACGAGCTCTCTTTGTTCCCGACGGTCTTCCACGTCACCTGAGAAGACGATGGACTTGAATTCGGCCGGGGGGTTATCAACAAAATCATCGACCGTCACAGACCCCAGAGATACCTCGGCTGCCAAATCAAATGGTCTGATATACAAGTCAAGTGCAAAGTTCTCTGCCACGAGCTCAACAAGTAGTGTGTCGGGGCTGTAGCCGTCGGGGTCGCTTCGGTACAGAGAGCCCTGTAATTTGTCCACAGTGAATTTGAGTTCGAAATTGCGTTGCTGTAGTTTTAGCTGCTGATTTGACTGGCCCTCGGCCGCGTCTTCAAACTCATCTGAGTCCGAGTCTGAATCTTCCTGTATGATGATGGCAGTTTCCCGACCCAAGAACAGATTAGAAGAGCTCCTGCGGCCATGTCCTCCTTGAGAGCGGCTCGACGATGTGCTGAGTAGCCGTGGTCGCCTAGACCGTCGCTGGGTATTGATAACTTGCTGTTCTTGACCACCAAACTTTGGGATTGCAACATCGATAAGCTTCATTAGACTTTTATACTTGGTGTCGGACACGGTAGCTTGTAAGACAGGCATATGGCCCGAGACCTTTACCTTGGTCAAATTCGGCGCTTTTGGCAAAATAGAGAGGGCGACAACGAAGTCCACGTTAATTTTGTCTACCACATGAAACATGCGACTGTCGTCCTTGTGAACCAGCTGGGATTTCGTCTCCTTGATTGACGGGCCAATCAACACTTGAGTTGACGTTAACTTGACCATAAAGCGATCGTACATGAGAGACTCCAGTTGCTTGAAGTCTTCTTCAGAATATTTCTGATTCTGCTTGTCCTGTATTTGCTTCAATGTGCCTTTGTCAACTAGTTCGCTATAGAGGCTGATGTGACCAGCATCCAATATGAGGCAGGTGGACCTCTCCGTTTTGATAGAATGTGGTATGATGATTAGCGGTGCTTGGAGGTCAAGCTTGGCATTGATAGTCTTGTGTTCCTCAAGGGCGAATTCAAGACCGGCTCTTGTCTGCTGCCTCAAGCCCTCAACGGTTGCTCCAGCAGACTCCATAAGAGCGGTAATAGATTCCATATGACGTTCTGGAGGCTTGAAAAAGTCCACAATCCCAACGATGAAGTTAGGGTTCCATACGATCTCTAGTGGTTTCAGCTTCGCGGTGATAGCGAAGTCGCTCTGCTCGTCCAGAGGGTTTTGTTCAAGCTGCAAATCGAAAAAACTTTCCCTATTGTTTGTCTCGAGTTCGGCTATGGACAGGCGCTGGTGATGATGAATATCTGGAGCGTCTTTGACCCTGACGATTTCCTTAAATAAGCTTCCCGGCGTCGTACCATCGTTGACTCGAAAATCACCCAAACTGATATCGGCAAGTAATGAATCGGTCCGCTTTACAAGTTTCGATTTGAAGACGTCGAAATGCAGGCTTAATAAGTCGGTCTTGCTTCCATGTGGACTTTGCCTAAGCGTGAAGCTTCCCGTAGACAGCGAGGCCTCCATTTGCATTTTGACCGCGTCACGGGGGGTATCGACAGCATCTGCTATAGCTGCCTTTTCATCCCAGTCAATAGCCTCGTATAATTCTTGCCGTTGTTCGTCAGTCATCTGAATATTTTCAGACGTGTCGGTAGACTCAGCTGGCTTCGAGCCCCACGCCCAGGCAAGCCAACCTTGTTGCTGTTCCTTCTTCGGGGGCGCGTTCTTCAAAGCTGCCGCATTCTCTTTCCTCAACTGGTTGCGGGCCAAGGTTCGCCAAAAACGCAAATCTTCATATCCCATCTTCCGTTCTATTCGGTCAAGATCTTCTTTTTCTTGAGGTGACAGCTGCTGATTTGCCTTCTTCTTCTTGAAAACCTCGATATACCGAATGCGGTCATCGCGACGCTCCTTTACATATTCCCATGTCCAACGGCGGTTGCGATCGTGTATTTTTGAAAGCACAACGTTTCCTGCAAACTTAAGCCATGCCTTGGGATTTTCCTTCGGAGTTGACTTTGGCTGGAGTCGCTTGTACTCCTGATGACGTATGAAATAATGGAAGAGGTCTGCCATCATCAAAGCATCCCTGTACTGATCATCATCCAGGACGACGCCAATCTCGTCAAACAGCAGGTTGGCTTTAAACTTCGGCGTGTGTGCGTCGCCAGATTTGTCTAGTTCAATCTTGGCTTGGCCACTTACGGGCTTTAGAATAAATTGGTGCTCCGCGGTTGCGACGCTCTCGCCGCTACCAATCATAGCCTTGAACTTCTCTATCATTTCGTCATGCGGCGTTAACTCGTCGTCTTCTGCCATTTCACGGCCGGATCCCAGGAGCTCGGAATCGGTGTTCCAGTAAACGGCCAAGGCGGCCAGTTTAGCGAGTTTGTGTGTCGTTGTAGACGTGTTCTGGATGAAAGTCGGCTCCCATTGACCATCGGTGCTGACGGCACTGAACTCCTCGAGGGTAACACCGAGGGCAAAGGGATGGCCGGGAGCAGATATCGAATCTTCGTAGCGCACGTGAATATTCTTCACAGTAACCTGCAGATTGTCGACAATCTTAGTGACAAGGCTTTCTGTGAAGCTCTGGCTCTTTTTCTGTTCCTCCTGGCTGAGACCTTCCTGTGCACGCTCCTTGAGTAGTTCGGCCGATTCCAGCTTTTCCATTTTTATACGGTGCTTTCTCCGATCTTCTTCCTCTGGATCGTAAGCGGCCTCCTCCTTTGGAGAAGCCAAAAGGAAGACATCCTCAATAAAGACCTTTACCGGCGCCCCCCTCAAGTTGGACCAGGGGATAACTAGGGTGAGCTGACCGAGATGTCCTTCCATAACATTGATAGGGAGTTTGAGCTGGTCGAGCGCCTCCTTACGGAGCTCGAGGTCGCGGAGCTTGACATCTCCAGACCATATACCCACTTTCAGTTGCGTAGGGTCAAAGTTTTTCACATACATACCCAGGAAGCGATTCAGCAACCCGGCGACCAGACCTTCCAGCATAATGAGGGCGATTGGCCGTCACCCGGGCCGGGGATAGTTATCACTTAGTGGGAAGGTTCAGTTGCTTCATGGGCAGAATGGAAGGACGGCGCGCAATTATATTATACGGCTAGAGGGTATTTGTAGCCGATTCTGTACTGGTAGGTCATGAAATCGGCGACCTAGCAAGCGCAAATAATAACGGTCAGCAGTTCGTCGTATTCGATTATCGGAAACCCAAGGGAAACAGAAAAAGTCGGTTTTCTGTAGGATTCAAGCCGGGATCGCCTTAGAAGCATGCGCATCGGATAGACGGTGCAAGGAGAGGGTATTCGAGGTAATAGTACGTAGGTTTCGTCAATTCGTATTAATAGAGATGCTATCTGCGGCTGTAAACCTGGTTAGAGATGCTGCTGGCGCCTGCTACATAGTTCGTTATAGGGAAACAGGAGATTTACATCGACGAAGACAGAAGCCCCAAACAATAGGTTGGGCAAAAATCGATCAACGTTGCTCTCTCTACTTCTAGGGGTGATGACAGTAGGTTAACCTAGGTTGCTCTCAAGGTATGACGGGCAGATTCAACACGCTCTAGTATTTGGGCTACCTAGGCATAAAATGAGCGGGGATAATGGGTAAAATTCCACCTAAACGAAGCTGGAAGGCTTGCTTGGGCTCTTGGGTATCAAGATGTTGGTGAAGCGAATCGCAACTACCTACCTGTCGGTGGCTGCGTTCTTCCTGCTATTAACAGTTGGTGGTGCGTGGTAGGCAACGGTGCAAGATTCTAGAAATCGTGACACAGGTAGGTAAGCTAGGTATCTAGGTAAGGTAATGACGCCAATTGTTTCGAGGCGGGTACGCCTCTCTCACTGGGGACGCTGTCTCTTTCCCCCACCATGTACCTGCTTAGGTATACCCAGGCGGGTATATACGGTTACTACTATGTAAGAGGTACATCTCTGCCTAATTCAGGTACCAAATTACCTGGTAAGTCAAGCCATCGATGAGAGGGAATCCACGTCGAAGGCTCAGACTAGAAGTGGCTGAAGGAGCTTATTTAAGTCTTATCTTCTGAAAAGTTCTCAACGTTGTCAATATTTAGTATTACTCTTTACCTGCAGCTAAGTATGAAGGTACATAGTCGGTACTACTGAGTCCTGCTTGCGCTATAATATTGGTACGTAAGGTCCCCATAATTTCGTCCATTCAATTTGGCGCAGCTACCCACCTCCATAGCTGCTGTATTACGATGGAGGAAGGAATGACGTCACCACGAGATAAATACGTCTACCGTCTCTACAACTCACAATGCTACGGCCAGAGATGTGAAGGAGATGATGTTGTTTATGGGACTGGGCAGGATGGAAGGAACTTGTCGGTCATACTTGTTTCCAGCCACATTTAAATCAAGGAATTGACTACCTACCCAACCCAGTCTACTCCGCTGCTCGTAACTACAATTAATAGCTAATTAGAACAGTCCGGCCACCATCTCTCCGTCCTTTGCTGGTTTTACCGACATCTATTCGCCCATGCGTAAGTTATGATACCACATTCGCGGGCAGGATTGTAAACACATACCCAAGGACCTCTATAACCTCGTATTTCTGTGACACATTACCAATACCCTTTGGGAACCAATAATTCGCATTCCAACTTGCCCTTCAGTATTTTCCTCCCGAGTAAAAAGTCATAAGGTAGTCGGTTCTCTCAACCACCATCAGCCCTTTTTCCAACCACAATGTTCCGAATAGGTAGTGCTCGATCTATCCCGCACGTATCAAGAGCAGTTATTGCGCCGACACGCCCTTTATCAACTTTCGGGCGGCTCCGACATGGCACATCACGGCGACTACCAGTCGGTCTAGCTGCTCCTCCCGCTCCCAGCATCGTTCCCAATGCCACCCCAACGCAATTATCTATAATTACTCGATCTCGACCATTCGCAACAAAGCCCCAAAGCGGTATTCAGCAGGGCATCGATCCCGAGGAAGATAAAAAGGTTGCCCAACGCAAGCTTGAATCCAACCCAAAAGCTGTGACCACCGAGTCCAGCGTTCGTCATTTCTACGAGCCGGCCGCAACTGGCGAGGAGCGCCCTGTCAAGGAGAGCGTAAAGGACGATCTAGTGAGAATACGCCATCATTATATCTGTATCTTTGGATCTTATTGGAGCTAACCACATGGGGACGTAGAAACTGGTACAGGAGACATTTTCGTTAGCTAACGTGCCCAAAGAGCCCTATTGGCTTGGTCTTGCCGGGACTCTGCCATATCTTGGAACATCCGTATCCACTGTCTACCTTACATGGATACTCAATACTGGATGGCCCACGTCGTCTTCGTTCTTAAACAACCTCATGATCAGTCGCGAAACAGCAAGTCAACTACTGGCTACGCTTGAACCTATACAGCTGGGCTATGGTGCAGTCATAATCAGCTTCTTGGGTGCCGTCCACTGGGGCATGGAATATGCCGACAAGGTACCTAATCATGCGCGTACACGTTTTAGATACGGACTGGGCGTCATAGCCCCCATTCTTGCCTGGCCAACTCTGTTTATGCCAGTAGAGTTTGCATTAACCTCGCAGTTCGGGGCATTTGTCGCATTATATCTTGCGGATGCTCGCGCTACCGTCCGCGGTTGGGCACCAGCCTGGTACAGCACCTACCGCTTCGCATTAACGGCTGTGGTTGGTGTTGCTCTTGCTATCAGCTTGATTGGAAGAGCCAAGGTTGGGGACGCGAGCCCTAGGCTTACTGGACTGGGGGAGAAGTTCCACCAAACACACGGCGAAGAGCCCTACAGCAAGAAATGGGAAGAGCTAGAGCAGAAAGACAAGAAGAAGATGCAAAAAGAACGGGAAGAAGCCGAGAGAAAACAGAAAGAGGAAGAAGAGCGGGCCAAGGTTGAGGAGAAAAAGATGTCCAAGAGCTCTGATAAGAAGACGGAAGGTGGTGAAGATAAGGACAAGAAATAAAGAGGTTGCTGGGAAAGAGGATGGCGATAATTGAACCCAGAGAGATGATAATGGCATTGCTTGCTGTTATTTACAGCCATTTCCCAGGATTTTATTCTTATAGTAACACCAGGACTGTTGGTAGATGAACTTTTGTACGGCGCTAAAGCCACAGATGTACAGGTCACAAATGGTTTTGGTTTTGGGGATCAGCGAGCGACACGGCATGGCTTCCTATCAGACTGGCACACCTTTTATGATTAGCTGATATGTATAGTCCCAATCTCTTCAATTCAACTTACGATATATGTTAGCGTCGAGTAGCACCCGAACGTGCCAACTACGGCAGAATAAGAAAGGGATAGGATGTGATGTGTGTTGAGGATACATTAACGACTGCCTGTGAGTGTGTCTTAGCTGTCTGTTATATAGAGCTACCTTTCGCTTTTTTTTACTTATTAAATGTACATATATGAAGGAGGTGGGAATGAAGAGATTTTAATAGTCCGTAGCAATTCTTAGAGTCGAGATCGCTATAGAAATTATTCAAGTGTAGGTCACGGCTACATCTTCGATTTATACTCAAGTACTAGTCACGGCTTGGGGTTTTCCAGTCTACTCCTTGATCGATGCATCATACCTAGGTATTGCTAGTACCCTGGCCATCAGGGCAGTGAGAACGCAATGATTCTGTCATTATGATATAGCCTACAGCTCGTTAGTGTTGGTCACATGTCGAGGTCAATGAAAGAGTCTTGCGCCACCCCATGCATTTTATGAATATGAGGGCTTTATTGTTTACTGAGCATCTTTGTATTTTGAACAAATGTATGCCGGATAGGTTTTGTCTGCTTTACGTTTGCTTGTGAGAACCCTAGGCTTCAGCGACATCTTCACGATATTCCCCGTCTCGTGTTAGCGAAACAGTTTCGGAATCATGACGGCCTATCTTCAGCGCCGGAGGGGGTTCAGCGCGAGCTCCATCGAGGAGAGACACCACTGGAGCGCCATCGCAGAGAAAGAGGGCTGTTTTGCACCTGCACTCACAGTAAAACTCCCAGCCACGAACCCCTCGATCATAAAACCAAAGGACCACGTCAAGAGACAAGCTGACATTCTCCTTTTCCTCGTCAGCCGCTGTTCATAGGAATCTCGTATGTCGTCGCCGAAGATAAGGTTATTGTGGCGTTGGCGTTCCACGACCACACCTATCTCATCGACTTCACCATCGAACATTTGCCGCTCAAGGCCCATAAGGCAGATGTAGCGGGCGCCAAGGGAAAGAAAGACCTCGTCGCCGACTTTGTTATCAAAACCGCAGAGAAGTATGAGCGCGACAACCATGTCAAGTTTGTCGGCGCTGCCATGCCCAAAAGACTCCTCGAGATCAGCCCTCGGCTCTGCTCTCGGCTTTGGCTGGATATGGATGTCGTCCCCATCGTCATCTCGTACAGTATTGAGAAGGCCCGCCTGTGGTATGCCAGGAATGTCGACGAACAGGCGGATTCGATGGCCCGCAAATGTGGTGAGTTCCTCCTCTTCCTGATTGACCTCCAAGAGCCATGCAAGATGAATAAAGGGTCACTGACAAAAGAGCTTTAAGTACTGTAAGCAAGCAGTTAATCCCGTCATGGTTGATGTATGGAGGCGTGTATTGACAGAGGTCCTGGCCACAGGTATTTCGGCCCATCTCTAGCCCCAATACTTCAAGTTGGGTTTCGAGGTTGCGTGATGAGCGATTCCGGGTTTAGGGTACACCTGGTCACGCTTGAAGATCATCAAAGGATCTGTGGCGAGGGCACGTGGAATTCCATGATGTACTACGCTTCGATACTGAAGAGGAAGAAGATCCGGATTGCCTTCTTGAGCTCAACTCCCCAGGGAGGCGGAGTGGCGCTCATGCGACACGCCTGTAAGTCATAGCCAGAATATTTATTCATAACATCCGGAAGATATGCTGGTTCGGGTTGGACCTTTTAGCACGTCTTTCTTGAAGTTGCTAACTGGCAAATATTGCTGAAGTGGGACGATTCTCACGCCTTGTTGGCGTAGATCTGAGCTGGTATGGTATGTGGCTTCATGTCTTCGACAGCCACCCGCTGCGAGAGAATGCTTGACTGACTCTCAGGTATAGTACCGAAGCCACGACCGGGCGTCTTTCGCAGCACCAAGGATATGCACAATATCCTTCAAGGTGTTAATAAACCCGATCACCGAATGACTATCGAGGACCGAGAGGCGATCAGTGATTGGATAACCTATAACGCCGACACCTACTGGCTTTCTGAAGGCGGTCCGCTTCGGCCTCCCGAAGATGGAGGCGCACATATGGTAGTGGTAAGGCAGTAGCGTTCGCTCCTTGCACACCGTTTCTTGCCCATTTTCATACCATCCCTCCTACGACATCGAGACTAAAAGTGCGTGCCATCTTCACAGATAGATGATCCGCAGATGCCTACATTGGTCCCCTTGATCAAGAAAATCACTCCCAACAGACCGGTCATCTTCCGATCGCACATCCAAATCCGCGCCGATCTTACGGCACAGGACGGCACGCCTCAGAAGGAAGTGTGGGAATTTTTATGGGAGAAGATTCGTCATTCCGACTTATTTATCTCGCATCCGATACCGGCATTCGTACCGAAAGATATTCCTGATGAGATGATCGCTTACATGCCAGCAGCAACAGATTGGTGAGACGCCTCTTCTTATTCCTCTAATATACCACGTATACTCTGCTAACTTGAATAAGGCTTGATGGCTTGAACAAACCTATCAGTGAATGGGCTAGCAAATACTATTTCAATTTTTACAACAGAGAATGTTCGACTCATCAAATGTAAGCAATCGCCCCCAGGAAGACTACGCCATCTGAGACTAATATTGATGATTTTAGGACACCGCTTCAATATCCCGATCGTGAGCACATCTGGCTCCCTGGTAAGGTGCCCAGCTGACAATGTCTAGGTCAATACATTTTACAAATCGCACGATTCGACCCAGCCAAAGGGATACCTACGGTATTGGATTCGTACGCCGAATTTCGCAGGCTCGCAAAGGAAGCCGGTATGAAGGATCCCCCCCAGTTAGTAGTGTAAGTTTCCGTCACATGTTACCCTGGGGGCATAGTTGTAGACCTCTTCTGGGTGCTCACTCAGTGAACCGACAGGGTCGGAAACACTTCTATAGATGATCCGGATGCCGCCATGGTGTTCGACGAGGCACTGAATCAGATCGAGAACAAGTACCCTGAGCTCCTCCCCGACATCAGTATCATGCGCCTACCGGCGAACGACCTGCTGCTAAACACGCTGCTCGCGCACGCTCACGTCGCGCTCCAGCTGTCGACGAGAGAAGGCTTTGAGGTGAAAGTGTCCGAGGCATTGCTAGCCGGCGTACCCGTGATCGCGACGCGGGCCGGCGGGATCCCCATCCAGGTCAAGGACAAGGAGGACGCGTTCCTTGTCGAGCCGGGCGACTACCAGGCCGTCGCGAAACACCTCATGGACCTCTTCAGCGATCAAGACCTGTGGCGCAAGATGAGCCACGCGGCGAAGACTGGGGTCAGCGACGAGGTCAGCACAGTGGGCAACGCCCTCTGCTGGTATTATCTCGCCGCGAAGCTCACCACGACCGAACTGGGAGCGGATAGGAAGCTGGTGGGGAACCGTCGTTGGATTAACGACCTAGCGCGCGAAGAAGCGGGCTTTCCTTACAGAGAGGGCGAGAATCGCCTACCCCGGTCGTTCACCGAGGTCAAGGCATGAGGACAGTAAGTAGCTCATACCTCGTATTGATCTCTCTTCACGAGGCCAGTGTTACCCTAGGATCACGGGATCGGGAAGAAAATTGGCCTTGAAGTTTGCCTTGGCGTCTTCGAGTAACCCTTGAAAAGTTTGGAAACGCGTTTGGAGTACATAGTTTAATTTGCCGTCTGGGTTGTCTGGGTCTGGGGTCTCAACACTCTAACGATCGCGATACATCGTGCGGATCAGAAGGAGACATATTGTAATATGTACCATCTCATTGGTTACCCGTAGTTGTTGCCTACAATCTCTATATTTGTTTCTGGTTCTACATCACATTTTGATACCCTCATCCGCCGCGCCCCAAAAATGAATTTGAAAGATAAGAAATTGCTAGCAAACAGTCAATCGCTGTTTCGCGGATTCCAGGGTTGCATTCACCGAGAGCCCTGCCTCGCCGTAACTTTACCTGGGTTGAAAAAGCACAGCTGCGTGGGATGCGTTATCTTTTGATTGTGCAAGGCATGTGCCTATCTTGGGATGATTATGAGGCACTCGAGGATCTCAGATAACTACTTAAAGATTTAACCAATGACGGGTCGTCTACCGTCGATGCAGTTGGAGCAGGCCTGCCACACTCCCACAAACTATTCGCGCGTGCCTAGATAAGTGTCGACTACAGATATGAACGAGGCCGGCTTACAGAGCAGAACATCTCACCTGAATTTGTATGCGATCCCAGATCCGGCGCGGTCCCCGGGTAGTACCCGAGGCCTTGTACTCGGTGGCTTAGTCGACAATGCCCGCGGAGATGTCAACGTTCGCCATGCCGGGTGTATCCATTCTCTGACCCACGAAGACAAATTTCGCAGCCGGGCCAAGAGTCGAATGATATGACACGATTGCTAATTAGTTTCTGACTCAACAACGCTAGTATATTCTATATTCCTGCCTTTGAGCCTCTGAAATAGGAAACCTTCTGTCATCTATCCCGGTCAGCTCCGAACCGTTTCGCCTTGCCCTAGGTTCAGCGTTTTAGGCAGGCGGCAACTCGTAGGCTTATATAGGTATATAAACAGGGTATATAAACGAGGATGACTGCTGCAGTCTAGACAAGCAAAGTCCAAGGTTTGACCTACTCAGCGTGAAACCTTCTAGGGTTTTGTCACCAAATTTGCTTACCTTAGCACCGGTCTTGTCATCATTTTAACGTTCTGCTTTAAAGTAATAATACCATGGCCGCACCCCTGACGCCTTCTCAGATCGCTATCGTCAAAGCAACAGTGCCTGTTTTGAAGGAACATGGCGTGACGATAACTACTCTATTCTACAAAAATCTACTAGAAGCGCACCCGGAGTTACGCAACGTCTTCAACGAGGCTAACCAAGTCGACGGCGCACAACCCCGTGCTCTCGCGGCTGCCGTGTGGGCTTACGCTGCTTATGTGGACGAGCTGGGGAAGCTTAGTGCTGCCGTGGCGCGCATCGCCTACAAGCATGCCAGTCTTAACGTCCAGCCCGAACATTATCCTATAGTGGGCAAGTTTCTGCTCGGAGCTGTAGCTGAAGTATTAGGAGCTGCATGCACCCCTGACATAGTTGATGCTGTGAGTGAAAATCCGAGAACTCCCTTAAGCGTTTTTATGTGACTTGAGTATGGGGTGTGGCCCTGCTGTGTTCAGATAGGGGCAAAGGGGGCAAGTAAGGGCTTAAGGGAAGATCTTTATTGTGACCCACTGACTCAAGCGCTCAATAGTGGACAGCGGCGTATGCGGCTCTCGCCGATATCTTTATCCAGACGGAAAAACAGATCTACGTCGCCTTCGAGAACTGGACTGGCTGGAGACGCTTCAAGATCCAGAGAAAGGAAGCCGAGTCAGCAGAGATCACGAGCTTCTACCTCGTGCCTGAGGATGGGGAAGCCCTCCCACCATACCGGCCAGGACAATACCTCAGTCTGCGACTAGACATCCCCAAGCTTGGAGTCAAGCAACCTAGACAATATTCGCTCAGCGATGCTCCCGCGAGTGATCACTATCGAATCAGCGTCAAAAAGGAGGCCGGAAAACCGGTGTCTGTGCCAGGCTTGATATCCAATATGCTCCACGAAGATTTTGCGGAGGGCGATGTAGTAGAACTCACGCATCCTACTGGAGAGTTCTACGTAACTCCGGAAGAAGAAACGCCCATTGTGCTCATCTCTGCGGGCGTGGGAATTACGCCTATGATCTCGATTTTGAACAGCGTTATAGCTGCTAACTCATCGAGGAAGATCTCCTTCATACACGGCGCTCATGGTTCCGAGGTCCGCGCATTTGCAGACACTATTAAGAGCGCCGCCGAGAAGCAAAATGTACAGGCAATCATATTCCTATCCACACTCAAGGATAAGGAGGTCCACGGCGTTGACTACGACTTTGAAGGGCGGGTAAATCTGGACAATGTCGGCCCCGAGCGCATATTCGAGGGGGATCCGAGTGCCCACTACTATGTTTGCGGGCCCACATCTTTCATGAAGGATATTCAGCAGTATCTTCTTGCTCACCAAGTAGACGAGAGTAGGATACACCTTGAGATATTCGGCGTCGGCAATGATTGAGCATCGGGCGTGTGTCTAGAGATCGGAAGGAAGCTTGTTTTATTCACTGTTCTTCTATAGCGAAAAATTAATCCTCTACTCTGCCATGAGAGATGAATATGGATGTGATTAATTTTAACTACGCATTAAATATTCTGCGGCAGGCTTGGATCAAGAGCTGCGTGCTTCCTCACATATATTCGATCACGCCGGATTCGCAGACGTGGCGAAGAGCCTACCTGGGTAATACCTTCATGTTGGTAATTAACCGTGGTTAGACATAAGATAAGCAGGACGGCTATGTGCATTGCCCAAGACGATGGCATGATGCAGCTAAGGATAAAGCGGATGCATGTGTCATTGCAGGTGTCGGGTTGACTGGTCGTACAAGTTGTCCGAAAACGTGACCCCAGCACGGCGAGTATGACAAAGAAGCTCCCTCCTACTAGGTGCCCGGTGCACCTGACTAAATTCAGGTAATGCAAGTGTCTTGTCATACTCGCCGTTTCCAGCGTCTCATCATGGCCAATCCACACCGGCAAGACGGCACCAGTTACACTGTGGCGGCGACGCTGCAAGGTAGGTCATCTCAGGGGACGTTACTCCTGGCTTGTGAACCCATCTGTCGATGTAGCTAGCATCGTACCCTGTCATTCAAGTCATGGTTGATAGTGAAGAGATATAACCCCCCCTTAAATCGCTGATTGGGCATCAAACGAGAAGAAAAGATGTGCTGTTATACGCCTCGTTCTTCGCTCCGTCAGGTCGAACGGCCATTTTTTTTATGAAATACGTTCGTGAGGGTCGGGCTTATCATCCTGCCTTCTATGTACCAGTTCCAGCTTTCATCTCCCTTACTTGAGAGGGATATTGTGTTTGCATTGCGGTCTCTTGATCAGTTCGGAATATAGGACCGACTCATTGTGCTAATCTAAGCAGCAGAAAATCGCCACTATCTACATACATGTAGATGGGTAGGTAATTAAGTAAGTTAAGCGCAGATAATACATAACGTCGAGAGTGCCTGTATCATGTAAGCCTGTACTCTTTTGTTTTACTCTGTAACATAGTTTGTCGAAACGACTGATACAATAATCATCCAAGCCTCAGGCACCGTACACATGGTGGTGTAATCTACCTACATGTACCTTCAGAGCATAGGTACTACTAATATATTCCTGAATTACTTTATGAATAATGGTATGTGTTCACCGCATTATCGTCATAATGATACTGTTAACCATTAAATTTGTCCCTAATACAGCCTGCTTGAGTTTGCCACTCATTTAGTAAGTAGTATTTACAATCATCTATCCGTGCCCTCAAACAGCTTTACGTAAGGATCTCATCCAAGTTTCTGTGCCGCAAGGTCAGTTTCAATAGGCGCTACTACTAGTCTCAGCATATTTTAGCGTGAGCACGTCGTAGGGCTGTACCGGGCTGGGGCTCACTTACGGCCGTTGATGATGTTATCTCCAAAAGCTCTCTGGACACTAATTGCACTGCGCAATAAGGATAACCCGTTGGAGGTGAGTTCATATTACCATCTTAATCTGGGGTACCTATTGTACTTAACTGAAAGGGTTTTCTCGTCTGTGTACGCTCTCGTTTCAGTAAAAGCATTGTGAGACTAGTAATTATTTACAAGGGAAGACAGCACTTGTACCGCTTACTGAAAGGGGTCGGACGAACGCTTTGGGCAAGTATCTGCGCAGCAAGGAGTTGACAACTCACCCAAGTAACGCTCAGCCTACGAGTTAGCCGCCATCTCGTCGACGACTCGGCGTTAAATTCGACAAGTGCCGACTTAGAAGGCGGTCAAGAGAGGTGTGCAAGGAGCATACCCTATATTATTTTTCATCAGCTTAATGCCAGTTTCGAACCTACATGTTTTACTGTACTGCAGATCGTTGGGGGAACCGTCCTAATTCGTGTCGGACAAGACCGGTGCGGTGGCATCTTGTCGGTGCAGCGTATCCTCCACGACGTCAAGTACCTCGACACTTATGGCAAATGTTTGTCCTCTGGCAGATTCTTCGACTCGGGAATTCAAGGCTCCGTAGGGATCTTGCGTGCAGGTCTAACTGGGGGTCTCCACAAGCAGACTGCACTCATCGCAGGTGTCCACGTCGTACATGTAACCCTGACTCGGCGATCTGATCGATCTTGGCTACAACAGATCTGTCGCAATGCTACTCAGATACCCGAGGTCTTTTTATAAAACGCTTCGGGATATTCTGAGGACAATAGGGAATCACGCACACGGCTTGCTTGTAGATTGTTCCTGGCTAGCGCGACCCTTACCCCGTAATTAGCGTTGAAATAAGTTTATAAAGGCGTCCAAACCGCGGTCAAAGATCCGGAACTGGAAAAGAAAACAAGATGGTAATGCTAATCAGAAAACCATTACCTATGGCGGCATACTATAGTCAAGTTCTTTTATTCTTTTATTCCCCTTTATGCAATAGGTATGTAGCCAGGATTCTCATATGCCTCTTTGCTTAGGGAGGTACTTTAGGCAATTCCCATGTACTTAGTAAGTACATGTTCATAGCATACAGGTAAGTCCACAAGTGTTCAGATTCCATACCTGCTTACTCGATACAACTGCTGCCAATTGACGGGTCATATCCACCTACGGGCTAGGTAGCCTCCGAGCCTACCAGGTAGGGTTGATATCCAAGGTTGTTGCCAGGTACTCAGTAGGTCGTAGGCATTTACAGCCCTGTGGCTGAGATGGAAGGATTGTTTACATACCCGAAATGACACGCGCTGGTTTGCGGGTTGATCCAGCTTGGTAGATCATCCCGAGAGGCAGTAAGTCAGGGGTTATTTTGCTCTAACTTAGGTAGAGCCATAGGACTAGGTCCATGGCGATCCGATAGGTCGGGTCTTCCTGGGCGAGCTACCCCTGTTCAACCTTAAGCAACCTCATCCATTTGAATGGATCAAAGGCAATGGCACCATTATTCAGGATTCTAAGCTGTAAACATAAATTAGACTAAACCCACGCAATACGGCAGAAGTAGAGATAGTTGTGAGCATCATGTTAAAGACCAACCCTAAGCGGTAATCCAGGGCGAATAACAATACCGGCTCTTTCCAAACACTGAAGTATTTGCATTTGCACTGCCAATCAAATACTCCCTGACTCTATGATTGCTAAAGATTTTGCTCATGGTGTTGCTTCCCAAGCGGATGCAAATTGAAGGACTCCAAGCCCTTGCCTCGATTTGTGGAAGTTTGCTTCACCGTTGATCTAAGTGAGAAGGGTGATACCAAACCTGTGGGCCCTTTTGAGACAGTTAGATGCTTGCGGTACAAATCAACAAAATATATTTATTTCTAGCTTGTATCTGTCCAAGTCCCTCACAATCTGCCATATATTATGTAGTTACTAGTTACGCAGAACAATGACTGCTCTATCAACCTTGCAACTGAGAGACTTAGTTGGGTTGAAGGCAAGTCATAACCTGAAACGGCTGAGGAATCCAAATCTAATACAGTGTTTCTCCAGGTCAATTACTGAGCTCTGCTCATATCAAAAGGCCGTTGATACTATGATCATGCCGGACCGAAAGGCTTGTGACCCATGTCATAAGCTCGAAATACGATGCCAACGAGAAAACCTGGACACATGCGAGAGGTGCTCGAGAGCAAGCCACTTTTGCACATTAAGCTCCTCTCTACTCTACCAGAAGAAAGAACACCGATACGATCGGCTTGGGAATATGCGGCAGCGGCTTCAAATAAAGCTGCTCTTGTTAGTTACTCACTCTACCCCTGACTATATCTAACACGTTTTAGTCACGGAAGAAATCCTGCTCCTGCCTAAGGATAAAAGCCTGTTGTGTGACTGTGTCTGTCAATCGGAGCAGGTTCCTGTGACATCAGACCTCTTGAGCAATCCCCGAGATGAGAGAGACATCATCAGTTCTTTGAGACCACACAACCTCGTCCCTGGCGTTCTAGAACTCCGGCAACGGGAAGAAGCACACCACATTCCCTGCTTTCTACCTTCACATTTATCAGACCACGAAGACTTGCGCCATTTGCTTTCTTCAGCTGAACTGAATTTGAGACAACTAGAACTTCGTCTACCCAATCCCATCATAGACTGTAGCCAGCTTCAGGGCACAGATGGTCCGGAATCCGCAAATGAGACTCCTGGAATACCTCTCTGAAGTGAGTCTAGTACACAATGGTTTACAGTCCCTGCAGAGAGACACCACGTGCGGTGAAACACATGCGGACTAGTGTATGTCGAGCTATGGAGGACGGCTTTGCTCGTTAGGAGTTTCTGTTGAACACCTGCTGCGTTTTTCTCGACGGTTCTCTTCCGCCGTGAATTCGATGCTAATATTGGGCGGCCCTGAAATTTACCAAGATGAACTGGCCTTAATTTCGATGGTGTACTGTCGAATCAAAACCATTCACGATAAGATTGTACAGCTTACCACCAGGTCTTTGCAGCTGTCGAAAGAGGTTGCAACGCATTCTCAGTTACCATAGTATCGTCCAGTTGGCCTAGCCGTACGTGTTAAACACCCATTGTTGCCCAATCCTTTCCCGGGTTTTATAACTGGTTGACAACCTAGGGAACTTTGCACACCAAACAGTTGATATCTGGGCGGCATCATATACCTGACTGTTTGAGAATTGTGCCAAAAGTATGAGCGTTATCTCACTAGTGCGTCCTTTCACCTCTAGGTGGTACAAACAGGCATGGCTCGAGCCGTTTAACGTGACCAAAAATTAGACTTAATGAGGTCTTTGAACAGCAAAGGGACATACCGTTTTCGAAGAATCCTTAACTACAAGGCTATTGTTCGAAGTCTCAACCAAGTAGACATTGTTCAGTCAGAAACACACTTTCTTCTACCGTTTCCCCTTATAGTTTCCCTTATAGGGCTAGCTATCCCTGGTTAACGCGGCTGGAACCATACTAGAGCTTCTTTCATTTCTGTCTCATAAATGCACTTGTAGAGGTTCTGGCAATATAGAAGCTGGGAGATGCAAGATGAACACGTTTTGACACTGAACTATTTTTAATATCAATGAGGAGAAAATCTTGCCACTTTCTATTTGCTACGGAACGAGAGAAATAGGACTGGATGAACAGGTCTTTTTGGTATGGCCACAGTGCTTATTAGACATGCGGAGTGAGAGGGTTTGAAAGAATGTCACACGCATTATCCATGGTATCGACGTAACGCTAGAACGTTGCTCGAATCCCGCCAAAGACAGGCACTCAAAGGAACCCGATAGGCCTTTGTATGCCACGAGGGCTTAAACCTCCGAGTCCTGAAGCATATCGGTGTACCCAGTTTCCCTAGACCAGTCCCTGTTAGCAGTATGATTCTCGGCGTTCGCAAGGGGTGAATAAGACAGACACGATAGTGGCCAAGCTCGGCGTATTCGGTGCCAGGCAACAAATCAAACGATAGCAAGACCCGGAGTGCCCCTCAGCATACGGACGTCACCTATTGCTCACGATATTGCGGTATGGGTCCCATGAAGTTCACGACCCGCCTTAATTCCCCTAGTAACGTTCCTGTCGGGCTTGTTGAGCCCCGAAACATCTTTCTCATAAGAAGCAAAGCAGCTCCGGCCTTGCCATCCCACCTCCTCAGGTTCCCACGAACTCGGCGACTGTGCAGGAAAATTTGCTGGCCATCAGCCTGTGCACCAGAAGGGTTAGCATTTACTGAGGTACCAATACCATTCTTACACCACAACTACTGCCATTGTTACCACCACCAGCACAAGTATCCGCCTTAATACATCCATCTCGGCACTCACGATCCCCTACAAACAGGCAGACAGTAGGCAATCGTGTTCTAATTAATCTAGGTTTAGCTATTCACCGGCCGGGAAAACAAAACTTTGCCTTACCTTACCTTGCCTTACTTACATTTTACATTTCCCTCCTTCCCTCCTTCCTTCCTTCGTCGAGAGTCTCCTTCGTCACCTCTACTTCCTTACTTAGGTCCTCTCTTCGTTCGTTTTACCTCAACTTCAACTTCATCTTCATGTTGAACTGGTTATTATTATATAAAAACTCTAATCCTTTACGTCTCACTTAATTACGCCTACAAAACTTGTCTGGAAAGGACTATTCACGTCGACTCAATTACCGAATCATCCCATGGATTTGCCAACACCAACGGATCCAGATGAACCAATTGCGATTATTGGCAGCAGCTGTCGCTTCGCAGGCCAGACGGAGTCCCCTTCCCAACTTTGGGACCTCCTCTGCCAGGCTCCCGACCTCTCCCGCAAAGTCCCCCCCGAGAGATTCAATGTTGAAGCGTTCTACCACGAAGATGCCGAGTACCACGGTACCACCAATTCAGCCAAGGCGTATTGGCTTGACCTGGATCCCAAGCTCTTCGATGCCGGCTTCTTCAACATTACTCCTAGAGAAGCCGAAGCCATGGATCCACAACAGCGTCTCTTGCTCGAAGTTGTCTACGAGTCCATGGAATGTGCCGGAATCCCTCTGATGAAGTACAGTGGTGCCGACGTGGGCGTTTTCGCCGGGTGCATGACGCAAGACTACGAGACACTATCAGGTAGAGACGAATTGACAGCCTCGCAATACTTCCCAACGGGTAACTCGAGAGCCCTGATGTCAAATCGCATCTCTTATTTCTTCAACTTCCATGGCCCGTCCATGACCATCGATACTGCATGCAGTTCTAGTCTGGTGGCCATGCACCAGGCAGTCCTGAGTCTACGCGCCGGTGACTGTGCCATGGCTTGCGTGGCGGGCGCCAATTTGATGCTCGCGCCAGAGCAATTCATCGTCGAGTCATCGCTACACATGCTTAGCCCTTCCGGAAAGTGCCGCATGTGGGACGCCAGCGCAGATGGCTACGCCCGTGGTGAGGGTGCTGCTTCGCTGCTGCTTAAACCCCTCACCCGAGCACTCGCCGACGGAGATAGAATCGAGGCCATTATCCGTCAGACCGGAGTCAATGCGGACGGAAAGACGAATGGTGTTACCATGCCGAATTCAGCTGCTCAGTCTTCATTAATTCACCGGACATATCTCAACGCTGGCCTCGATTCCTTGAATCCCCTAGACCGATGCCAGTACTTCGAGGCACATGGAACAGGCACCGAGGTCGGCGATCCCAAAGAAGCTTCGGCGATCCACGAAGCCTTCTTTGCCGGACGTGACCCTGTCAAGTACAAGGCGAGACTCGCGTTGGACCCAGAGATTAATAAAATGATTGTCGGCTCGGTTAAGACTGTCATCGGACATACTGAGGCCGCCGCAGGTCTTGCGGGAGTGCTCAAGGTAGTATGGAGCATGAAGAATGGAATGATCCCGCCCAATCTTCACTTCAATACTCTCAATCCAATGGTGGAGCCATTCTATAAGCACCTCCTGATTCCTACAGAGATGATGCCTTGGCCCGATCCCCCTCCGGGCCAGCCACGCAGAGCCAGTGTCAATTCGTTCGGTTTTGGCGGTGCCAACGCGCATGCGATCGTTGAGGAGTACACGCCGCATTTTCACGGTGTCGCCAAGCCAAGAGCCGTGAAGTCTCAGGTTTCCGGGTCCGAGTTGGAGGCCGGACGTATCGATGCCGGGCCGGACGCCACAGCCGCTGCCAAGACGCCCTTGCCTATCCCCATAGTCATCTCAGGCACGTCCGCCAGATCCTTAATAGAGGTGCTCAGGTTATTAAGAAAATACTTGTCCGAAAACAAAGTCACCATCTCAGAGCTATGCCGCTATCTACATTCGCGATGCACAGGCCTTTCTTGCCGAGTGGCATTCTCTGCAGCCACCATGTCTGAAGTCCTGGCTTATATAGATTCTCTCTTGTCCCAGAATGATTCAGTCATCCTCGCCAAGGCTACAATACGGCTCTTGCCTACTAATACACCCACGCGAATCTTGGGAATATTCACAGGGCAAGGTGCACAATGGCCAATGATGTCTAAGGCTCTCCTTCAGAGAAATCACGTCTATCGCACTACGATCCGGAAACTCGATCATGTTCTCAAGACCTGTCAATATCCGTGCTCTTGGAGTTTAGAGGAGTTGATCATGGGAGTCAAGGACGATTCAGCGATCAATGTGGCTAGTATATCCCAGCCACTTTGTACCGCGTTACAGATCGCGCTGGTCGATTTCTTGCGAAGCATTGGCATCACTTTCCACACCGTAATTGGACATTCGTCAGGAGAGATTGCCGCCGCGTACGCTTCCGGTAGACTTACAGCTTCTGACGCCATCATCGTGGCTTACTACCGTGGTATTGTTGCGCCCGGTGCCGAGGGCCGCAAAGGCGGCATGCTCGCTACAGGCATGTCAGAGGACGAGGCCGAGGATTTCTGTAACGATCGAGAATTCAAGGGCCGTATCTGCGTTGCAGCAAGCAATAGCCCGAGCAGTGTGACACTTTCAGGCGACCTCGATGCCATTACTCGCGCAAGCCAGAAAATAAGCGAGCAAAACGGGTTCTCGCGTGTCCTGAAAGTTGACACAGCATACCATTCCCATCATATGGCAGAGCCCGCCCGCAGATACACGGAGATGATGAAGCAGTTCGGCGTCGGCCCTGCATCCCAGGAGAATCGTATCATCTGGATCTCGAGTGTAGAGGGTCGTCCTCGCACTGACGCTCAAGACTTGGAGTGCCAATACTGGGCAGACAACATGGTCCGCAAAGTACAATTCCGCGGTGCTGTCGAGTACGCTCTTTCTCGAATGGAAACTACCGATGATGGCAACAAATTTGACTGTGTCATTGAAGTGGGACCAAATCCAACACTCAGAGGTCCTTTCACCCAGACTGTCAACGCTCTCGGTGACGATATCTTGTATACTTCGCCCCTCAAGAGATTCGAAGACAGCGGACACTCTGTCTCAGACTTCCTCAGTGTCTTGTGGGGGAACCTTGGGATGCCAGAACTCGACATACCCGCCTATACTCGGCAGTGTACGACAGAGGACGTTACTGAGAAGCGACTGCACGATTTTCCGCGTTATCCCTTCGAGAAATCCGTCCACTGGCGAGAATCAAGGCTATCCCGCCAGTACCACTTCAGAACATCTCCGCCACACGAACTTCTAGGAGTCCGGGGCCGGGAGGACAATGAGTACGAGCTGAAGTGGCGTAACATCTTGAAGCTCGACAAAGTCCCGTGGCTAGAGAACCACAGCTTCCAAGGCCAGGCTCTGGTGCCTGCCTCCGCTTACTGCATCATGGCTCTCGACGCTGCCCGGCACTACCTTGACGGTCGTCCAGCATCGCTCATTGAACTTCGTAACGTCCAGATTATGAACGGCATTGCTATCGACCAAGACTCGCCCGGTGTTGAAATCCTGTTTTCTCTCATTGTCGCCCCGGCCTCAAAGAATAGCCAAACTATCGATGCTCACTTCAACCTCTATTCATGCCCTGCAGATGGCACAACAAAGATGAAAAAGGACGTCAGTGGATCATTGCAGATCGTATTGGGCGATCCTTTGATAGGTGCCTTGCCTTCTAGACAGGCGCCTCTATCCGAGACAATGTCTGCTGACCCCGACGCATTCTACAAGATGATGGAAGCAACTGGACTCAAGTACACCGGCCCTTTCAAGGCTATTACTTCCATTGAGCGTCGGTACAACTACTGCTCTACGGTCCTCAGTCGGTTCCACCCAGAAGACTCGACGAGACTGGAGATCAGCCCGGCGACTCTTGACGCTTGTTTTCAGGCAGCCTTCCTATCATATTCCTCTCCAGGTGATGGGTATGTAACTTTTCTCTCTTTTCTCCTCATCTCTCCCTCCCCCTTTCCATATTCCGTCCGTCTACTTTTAGCGAAACTAACAACGTTTTATTAGGTCTCTCTGGACATCGTTCTTACCGACTAGCATCGGTCGATTGCAGTTTAATCTTGCTATGCTCGGCAGCCGCACTGCAGCAGACCGCGCCGCTCCCCTGACCGTTGATGCACACCTGGCCCGACTCTCGCCCCCAGCAGAGGCGTCCAACGCAACGATTGCCATCGACCTCTCCATCTTCGATGAAAACGGCCAGAATGAAATTCAAATCGAGGATCTTACTGTTCGTGCCTTGGCCAACACCCTGCCAAAAGATGACCGAGAATTCTATTTGCAGACCGTCATGGACGTTGATCCGACAGACGAGATCGTTCGGCCTCACGAGTCAACCTTGTACGGTGATCAGGGCATGATGCTGATCGAGAGCTGCTCCCGCATTGCTTCATTCAGCATCAATCAACGCCGCCTCACACAGCTCTCGCCATCGAGTGGGGTATTACGCAACAGCTTGACCATAGCTACGATGGCGTCGCCTACCGACACAAATGATGAGATCGATAATATCATTCGTGAATCGGCGTACCCAAGCTACCTTGAAGCTGTGAAGAGGGAGAGCGAACGAGACCCTTTCCGATTGTCCACGACCTTGCCTGGGATCATGAGCGAGGCACCGCAAGTCGCCATTTTCCGAAACCACATCGGGCGGATTGTGAAACAGATTACCCATCGATACCCCTGGATGAATATCTTGTATTTGCCAGCAGAAGGAGTGGATATAACCAAATCTATCCTGGCAGCAATTGGCACCTCTTTCCAATCTTTCACAGTTGGCTTGAGCCAAGGGTACTCGCCCTCTAAAGGCGAAAATGCCGCGGTCTCGTCCCTCGAGGGAGTTGTGATGAAGGATATCGACTTCACTCAGGAGCTAGGTGACCAGATTGCACCATTCGATCGCCTAGACCTCGTCCTGCTCCCGTCCGCACTGCTGGGAGTCGGCGAATCTAGTGTCATCCTGGAGGCCGTCACGAAGGCCATGAAACCTGGAGCATTCCTAGTCCTGATGAACCCGCGTGATTCCATACTGAGGAGCTTGTTACAGACCTATACGAACGGCAAGATCGATCGTGTTCCCACGCCGCCCCATTGGCCCGATACCCTTGACAGCTATGGCTTTATCAAGCAAGCTCGCTACTCGGACCAGTTCTACAAGTTCGGCGACGTGGCCGTGCGCCAGTTCGGTGCGAATATGGCTGCAACCGTTACGAGTAGAGGAATCAGAAACGGTAACATCACCCAGGACCTACTTTTGATCAAGGGCACCGCAAAGACCGGTGGTAATGAACTGGCCACCGATCTTGCAGACCTGCTTTCCCCTGGCTGTGATCATGTGAAGTGTCGCACTCTCGACGACGCGAGCGTCCAAGATTTACAGAGCTGCACCGGCGTCATCATCTTGGCCGACCTTGACGAGCCAGTCATCTCGAATATGACGGAACAGCGAATCAACCAGCTCCGCACCCTGCTCCGCCCGAACCTGGTCGCCCTGTGGGTGACGCGCGATGCACGGACCGGAAATCCGGAACACGCCGCCAGCTTCGGATTCATACGCACTATCGCAGCAGAGATTCCTACGCTCAGACTTCAAGTTCTGGATTTAGTTGTGCGTCCCTCCGACCCCATGGCCGAGACTATTGCTTCCACGTTCGCGACCCTTGCCACCGCCGGCAACAATACGGACCCGGATTCGCTGTGGACCATTGAGCCAGAAATACACATCGAAGCGGGACGACGCCTTGTCCCTCGCGTCATCCCGTGGAAGGAGGCCAACGAGCGCGCGAACTCCAGACATCGTGTAGTCGAGCGGACGGTCAATACCCTCAGTCAGTGCGTTGAGCTCGTCCTCGACCGATCTTCGACCGATTCGTCTCTCGGTTTCGAGATCGAGGTCAAGGAACAAGATAATTACGACCCTCCGCCAGGCCTTGTGGCGATTCGAGTCGATTACAGCTCAGCTCTGCCCTTCAATATGAGTGAGGGCGTGTCCGCTTATGCCTGCGTGGGACGAGAGTGGGAGACCGGAAAGCGAATTGCCGCGTTTTCCAACATGAACGCATCGTACATCACTGTCCCGACGCATCAGACTCTTAGTCTGCATGGCGAGGCCCTCCCCAGTCTGACAGTTCTGAATCTGTTGATCCGCTCTATCGCCGCTTTATCTGTCATTTCTGAGGCCTCTCACAAGGATAATATCATCCTCATCGACCCCGATGTCGACTTTGCGAAGTCCTTGGTTGGTCTTCTAGCCTCCGATAAGACTTCCAGAATTACAATTCTCGGATCTTCTGATGGCGAAGCAAGTAAGTCGTCTTGCTTTGCCTCCCTTACTATTATGTTTATTAGGTTACTTGTCTATTTGAACGAGTAGAGTTAACGAGTGAAACAGGTACCGCACGCTATAAAGACATCCAGGCGAGGTTCGGCCATCTTGCACGATCCTGTTTGCACCCACGAACTCCGAAGCAGGAGTTGAAGCGACTGTTCTCCCGGGACGGCATCGTTTTCAATTTTATGGCGCGCGACCATGAGCTTTCACATAGGATCAAGGACGAGATCCTGGGTGATCAATATAAATACCAGTACGGTTTGGACACCTTTTGCTCTGGACAACTTATGCGAAAGAGTGACTTCTCTGGCATGAAGATAGCCTGGAGAGCCGCGACAATCTTCACCATGCAGCAGTCCCCGAATGACCTCCATGGAGCCGAGCTCTTCCGCACTGTATTGTTGAAGGATATGCGTTCTCAGTCGGGAAGCGTCCAACCGTTCCAGATCGTCGATTGGAGAACAGCCAGAGACGCTCTCCAGCCGGTTGGTTACATAGTCGAGGAGAAACTCTTTTCTCCCGACAAGACGTACCTGCTGCTCGGCATAACCCGCGATTTCGGACACAGTCTCTGCCGCTTCTTCCTCGAGCAGGGAGCCAAGAACATCGTGCTCGCCAGTCGAAATCCGAACACGTCGCCGCATTGGGCCGAGGAGCTCCGCCAGACCTACGGGGCGGATATCCGCATCGAGAGAGCCGACGTGACGAAGATAGAGACCCTTATCGACCTCAAGAGCCGGCTCCAGGAGACCATGCCCCGCGTAGGAGGGGTCATCAACGGCTCCATGGTGCTTGAGGACCGCGTCTTTGCACAGATGACCATCGACAGCTGGCAGCGCGTGCTGCACCCGAAGACGATCGGATCGGCCAACCTAGACACGGTGTTCAACGAGACTGACCTCGAGTTCTTCATCATGACGTCGTCCTTCGCGGCCATCGGCGGGCACGCGGGCCAGTCCAACTACGCGGCGGCGAACATGTACATGAACGGGCTGGCGGCGAACCGGCGGCGACGCGGGCTTGCGGGCTCGGCGCTTAACATCGGCGTCATCTACGGCCTCGGCTTCCTGCAGCGCGAGAAGACGCACCTGTACGCCGGTCTCGAGAGGGAGGGCTACCCGCCCATATCGGAGCACAACCTGCACCACATGTTCCTCGAGGCCATCGTGGCAGGCCGGCCGGGTGGCAATGCTAACAACAACTACGGCCAGGCCCAGCCCTTCGATATCACGACCGGTCTCAAGCGCTTCCGCCGCGGCGAAGCCGAGCCCCTGCACTGGCACCGCGACCCGCGCTTCGGCCACTTCTCCACGCGCGACGACGCCGTTCCTGCAGACGCTGGACAGTCGACCAAGCAGCTTAGTCTCCTGGAACAGATCGCTGCTCTCGATAAGAGGGAGGACGCGGCGGACCTTATTGGTTCCGCGCTCGAGGCGCGACTCGAGATGTTGCTCCAGCTGCCGCAGGGCTCGATCGATCGCAACAACAGCCTCTCGAACCTGGGCATGGACTCTCTCGCTGCTGTCGAGGTGCGCAACTGGTTGTACAAGACCCTCGGTAGAGACATCTCTGTTATCAAGATCTTGGATGCTGCTACTATTCATAGATGTATGTATACTCCTCCTCCTCTCTCCTTTCCCCCCTCTTCCCGCCTCCCCCCCCTTTATATATATATATATACTTTTATTTTCGTTTAGACCAAGATTGACTAACGAGTGATTTTATTTATTTTAGTATGCCTAAACATGGCTGATCAGATCCTTTCCGAACGAATCACCGAGCCCGCCAACGCCAACGCCGATTCGAATGCGACAGTCCCCGCCCCTACAGAGTAGTAGACTTCCACCAACAGTCTCTTCTTCTTCCTCTTTTTTTCCTTCGTCTATAAAAAACGATTGCAAATGCTCTATTCGGACTGGATATGGAAAACAATGGAAACCGCTCGTTTCGGTTCTTTTCTTTATATAAAGGACACAACTTCGCCGGGCTACTCTACAAACAGAAATTGCAAAAAAGTCGTTCATGGAAAGGAAAGGCGCAGACGGCGTTCTGGCGGTTGAAGGGGGGAAGGAGATGTCTTTTCGGGGGGAGAGAACAACAACCCTGGATTCGTTCTCAATGGTCAGGGCTCAGGAGGGAGGGAGAGAGGGAGGCATCGCTGCTTTGCTTTATTTTCAAGACAAAAGCCGGCGGTAAACTTCGCTTCTGCTTTGCTAATGAATCCCTTACCTAACCGTAGGTACTTGGTTCCTGACGGTACTAGGTTAGGTTAAATAGGTGGCTGTGCTCTATTATTTCCCTTCGTTTCTCTAATTGTTTTCTTTGCTGCCAAAGCCGTCAGTCTAATATATATACCTATGAATCAGATTGTTACTTAGGTATTAATAGATCTTTTCCTAGCACCCGATACGTGATGTCTGATGCGTAATGCCTATACTGCCTACTTAATGCCTACCGCCGAACATGTAGCTAAGTAGACATAGGTTCGACGATGCTCCTTACTATAATAGTCCGAGTCTGAGCTCTAAGGGGAGGGTAACCCCAGTTCGCGACTGTGTGAATTCATTGTGCCTTTCAGTCCGCAATTCCCAGGTAGGTCGGTAGAACCTTTTTGTTGCGGACAGCCATGCAAGGGCCGATTGTAGTAGGCTGGACGGCCCGTCGAAGTACTTGACGGCCCGAAACGGCCTTACAAAATATCAAATTCCACTAATTTCTCAGGCCTGTTGAAATGACAGACCGTTTCGGCCCGCTAACACCCTGAAAAGACAAAAGACCCCAGACGGCTCCATTGCAAAGAAATTTCCTACCCGCTGCACATGATACAAGTAAGCTGGTAAATACTACATCCGTAGACAGAAAGGATACTGTTGCGAAAGTATTTATTTTTGCGTAACAATCCAACCTAACCTCGTACCTAGCACTAGCATACTCTGTAAAATACTTAGTACCTAGGCATTTAAGGTTAGTAGATAGTAAATGCTATGGATCAATTTCAAATGAGATTCATCTCTCCCTTTCTCTTATATAGGTCTTTTTTCTTTCTTTTTCTCACACTTTTTCCCTGTTTTGACTTTTTTAAAATATCATCGACCATACTTAGACGGTTTCGGAGAGCCAGTCTTCGATCCCAAAGGCGTCCGCGAAGATGGGCGCGGGATAGCTATGCTAGGACTTCCTGCCCGACTCTGCATAGGCTCAGGCTCTGTCGGCAGAGCTACATAGCCGGACCCTTTTTTACTGTTATTACTGGACTTCGAAGACGAGCTTCCCTTTTTCGACCTCTGCGCCGTGTCTGTATCCGTTCCTGTTTCCTCTTCCGCTTCCGCATCCGTGTTGTCCAGTGCGAGCATGGGCGAAGATGGTTTCATGGCGTCGGGCTTCACGTTGGGAACGGAGATGGACGTGCCCCAGGAATCTTGATGTTGCAGCTCGATTCGTGGCGGGGAGGATGAGGACGAGATTTTGGAGTTGGAAGAAGCAGCAGCAGCAGCCTGGACGCCGGCTGCGCCAAAGTACTCTGTCGACGTCGTTGTCGTGACCTTCTCCTCTCCGGGCTTTGCCGGGGGCGAGAGCAGGTCGTAGTTTGATGGGTCAAGATACTGGATCGTTTCGCCTAGTCCGGGCGTTTCTTCGTCTCGGTGCTTGTAGGTACTATATCTAGTTACCTTTTCTAATGGGTTGTTAGCGAACGGCAACACGTCCCAGTATGGGGTGAGGTTCGTCATGTCAAGCGCTCACTCACCACTTATGATCTGGAAAAAGCTGAAGAGTACGAGGGAGCTAGTTAGGATAGGCACTAGCTGGCCGAAGCTCGTGGCGTCGTTCTCAGGGTTCTCATCGTTGATAGTCTGTATCCAACCAGACTTATTGACCCAATCCCTGAGATTAAAGATGTAACTTCCGGCGAGGACGACGTCAACACTGCTTATGGCCACTCCGCCAAAGAGATATAATAGGAAAACACCCGACACAACCTTTCTCTGCACCGTCCCCATCGCGCAAGTCCGTCCAACTCTCTTAGCGAGGTTTCCCCGCCAGCCCGGACGGCCCCTCGCCCGTCGGATGAACCGCACGCTCTCAGCAATGAGAGCCGCTCCGTAGTACAGGAGCGTTATAACATATATGTTCCATCCCTGGATCTTGTTGTCCGGCGTCGAGTGGCCGATGGTCTGGACGAAGAACGCGTTTGGGTTCCTGACGCTGTCCTGGAAGGTGGCTGTCGCCGTATTCTTGCTGCTCTGGAAGCAGGCAGCGGGCAAGAAGATGAGGCTGTCGCTCTGGTCCGCGTCCGGCACGCCCGTGGGGAAACGCTTGTCCGCCGCATTCTGATTCGTGAATAGCAGCCCCGTGACGATGAAGACGCCGCTGATGGCGAGGATGCGGAGAATAGCTAGCCAGGGGTACCTCCAATAGTTTCGAACTATGATCACGGACATCATATGCGTGGCGCAAGTAAGTAGAAGCACTCATAAATAAGTTAGTAGTTACTCGACTAACAGAACCAGTTGAGGAACAAAGCGAGACAAAGCGGAGGTAACATTCCTCCTATACGATGTTCCCAGGGCCATATCCTACAGCGAGTAAAAGGAGTAGGGGAATACGCTCTACTCACTATTTGCAATGATATTATAGTGATAGGCTGAGACAGTGCAGCCTCTCAGGTATCGCAGCGTCAGAGCATATGCCGCACCAGTGAATAGCTGCTGGTCACTGCAAGCCATTACTAAAGCCTCCAGTATATCCGTGAAGCTGATCCGTCGCCTGCAAATTATCAATGTTAGACATTGGCCGGATTGTCTTAGATAAGCTTCGATACATACTTGTCTTCCACTTTCTTTTGGCTTTTCCACTTGAACGTCTTAGCCATTTGCCAAAGAACAGCGGCGATACTCGCTGCTAAGGCAAAGGAGGTAACGGCGATGAAGACTCCCAGAATCTATCCTCGCCAAGAGTCAGTTGGCATAACCTGTTCAAAGTTTGTAGACCAGGTGTTGTCGGGGAGGGCAAGCATAAAAATTAAACATCTGAGCGTTCACGTACCCCTACGCCAGCGATATCCGGATCCCCTGGGAACTGGCCCTTGGTGTATCCGCCAATGCTCACATTCACGGGCCATGTACCGTTGAACACAATCTGATGGCTGTGATCATCCATCACGCTGCAGTCTAGCGTAACGTTGTAGTGCGACTTGCATTCCGGGATCGAGACGAAGGCGCCCATCGCGGAAGCAGAGATTGGTACTGTACTGGGGTTACTGTATGGCGTTTGAAGTGAGTTCAGCGAGTATTGGGTATTATGATATAAGAATCCAAGTTACCTTAGAGGGAGAGAGGCGCAGGAACACTCTCATATATCCACAAAGCGAATAGAGCGCATGGGTATCGACTTTAAACCACTGCTCCTGGATCTCTTAACACTTGTTGGTGTGGGCAGGAAAACCCGCGGGGGGGTTGCACTACCGCGTCGAGATTTATCTTTCAAGCACATAGTAAGTTTCAAATCATTGATGTTGGCGGAGTTCGAACTGTATCAATGTCAAATATGGTTCCATCCGTTACCTACTCCTTAGGTTGCTCAGCCGTAGCTATTGGGGGCTAAGTGTTCGAGTCATGTCTCTAGCAGTGAGGCCAGACGACGCCTCTCTGCCCAACTACGACCACCATGTTGTCCTAATCAGGATCAAAAGCAGTATAATATTAAGTCCTCGCGTAGGAACTTGACTTCGTTCTAACACTACTGCTCATACTTGGTCCATACGATCTAGCAAAAGACGCTACCTTCTGACCATTGCTGATGGTCAGAAGGGTGGGGAGCCAAATCTAGTCCTTCTTCTCCTCCCCTCCCCTCCCTTCCTCCTTGAACATGTTTCTCTGTGATACTGTTGTTGCGGGCGCTTCAGTTTCCGTTGGTAGCGCCGGCATTGTCCCCTGTACGTTAAGCAAGGTACATAGTGGTCTTGGGGGAGAGACGGCTGGAACTTGCAGCCAGCGTATGCACGGTTGCGTCTGCAGAGCCCTAAGACACAAAACCTAATTTTAGAGCCAGAGCTTGTGAGAACAGCCCGTGGAACCACCTACTCAGCGAGACTAACTACCCAATCCGATTTAACATCTTCAAAGCTCTGCATCGGACAGATAAGCAGAGGGGCAAACTTTTATTGATTCGTGCTGGGCGGATAGCAAGGGAGTAAGTATCCCGTGGGAGCAGAATAGAACCAACGCTCGCGAGATTATCGGCCTGTTCTGTTGCTGTAGAGAGACATCACGTATGCATTTGTAGCGACATAGGTATAGTCTTACTCCGACAGGGTTGAGCCACGCGCGTGCAACCTCTTCGCTCGTAAATGGTAACTAGTGGGTTAGAGAAGGTACCATTGCATGTGCAAGCCGGGGTTTTCAACTATTCTGGAACCAACAGATAACGATAAACTGATTGGTGGCTACCTAAGGTAAGTAGACTTGTTAAGTGGTCGCGTGTGTCACGAATAGGTTAATACTGTCTTGCAGTCGGCTGCTGTGAACACCTAAAGCCAAACTTACTCAAAGGTCGGGTAGGTAGGAGCGAGCGGACTTAACTTCGCAACTGCCACAGTGCTTGAAGCCGAAATATGAAGTGCAACACACCGGACCTGGCGCAGACACTGCAAGCGCGACCCTGTTGTACATTGAGCTAACATAGGATAGGCCGATCATCTAACTTTCGGTGGACAAAGGGGAGGCTAGGGCATGTAGTGTAACTGACCGTGGTGTATAATGACCAAGCAGGTGGGATTTGCTAAGCAAGCGATAGCTATGGCACAAGTCTCCGGATCACGACGGTTAGATGCAACACGGCGGGCGAACATCGACAACGTCTATATTAGGGTCTCAAGATGCATAAATAGCAAAAAAGCAAGAACGTGAGTTGAGGATAGGGCATGTACTCAAGCTGACAGCTAACACTGTTGACAAGTCTACTATTCGTAGCTTAATTGGCCGCCGGTCTCGAATAAGACGGACGGCCAACTTCCCTCCTGCATAGGAAGGGAAGTCTTCAACTCTAAATAGATTATTATACGATTATACATGTTCATGACGAGGATTAGAAAAGACCTATGTAATACCCGGTATCCGTTAGCCGCGTGAAGCTTTGAAGTATAGTAAGACGAAAATAAAGTAATTTCGAAGAGTGCACGCAACGCACGCCCCATGTAACCCGGATCCTGACGACAACCCCTTCCGTCGGTTGCAGCCGGCGAGCTTTGGGATCTCGTCATCCCTATCTCAACCTGTTTTTTCCGTGTCCTATCCCATTACCGCTCCTATTCTCCTTAACTCCACGCTGCTGAAGCAAACCAAAAAGAAGTCTAGGCGCCCTTCTTCACTATAGAACGACACGTCCCGACAGGTATCTCTCGTGAACGCGCGCACAAGTCCTCAGCCTAATGTAAAGCAATGTGAAACAGACCTATGTCTTCAGAATATCAAAGTCGATGTCATTCGTGATGACAAGCCGACAAAACAGTCAAGCGACAATAGAAGTCGGGTGTGGACGGAGACAAGCAAACAGGTCACGACCCTCAATGTCTCCCGCCTCCCACCTTGTAGCAGCGATGTTGCGGGTGGGTCGTAAATGGGAGACTGCACCGAAATGTAGAAGCGAGCGGGACCTTAATTCCATGAATTGAAACCGAGCTGCATGTTCGGTGAGCTGTTGGCAGTGAAAAGAAAGTCTGCTGACGAGAGAGGCATGGGGTTGATGTACGACATATCCGTGTTGACTGCCATCGGAGCCGTGAAGCTGTAATCAACGCTGGCCATGCCCACGGGAGCAAAGCTGGACGCAGCGGTCGTATCTACGTTGGCCTGTGATTCGGCATCGGCAAAGAACGACGGCGTGTTGACAACCTCGTCCTCCGCATCCTCATCTTCCTTGGATTGCTGCTCGTCTTGTCGCACGTATACTTCCCTCATCCAATTCTTCAGCTCGGGCATCGACGGCCAGTCACCCCCACCCTTGCCGCCGCGCTTTTCTTCTTCGCTTATGTTCGCGCCTGACCCCTTGTTCTTAGCCCGCGACGGCTTCTCCTTGAAGTGAGTACGCCGAAGGTGGGCAGCTGCGTTGTAGTATGCACCGTACTTCTTCTTCGCCTTGCAGGCCTTGCATTTGGAAAGGGGGTTCACGACCTGGACATTGACGGGCAGGCCAAGTTCGTGGGGATCGACACACATGAACTTCTTGACTAGTGCTTGATGTTTAGCGTCTTTATGACGGCGGAGCTCGTGTTCGCCGCGAAACCCATCCTTATGTTCGTCACACAACTCGCAATGGACCTTGGGCTGACGCGCCCGGACATACTTCGCCTTTGTAATAGCTGCTTTACCGTCCGGCTTCTCCTCGGAGGCCGGTTTGCTCTTATTCTCGTCGACCGACGGCTTCGGCTTGAGGGGCGCATTCAGGGCACGGTGATTTTGCTGTTTCAAGGTATCCTTAGCCCGAGCGCTGAGTGACGAAGACGTCGACTTGGCGCTGGTGGTGCTTGTGTTCGACAGAGATCGTTCCATGTCAGAAGATAGCAGTAGTCCTTCATTCGATGCCGCCGCTGGATAGGGTTGGCCCGACGACGGTGCCAGGCTCGAACCCACCGCGAGAAGAGCATCCTCACGAAACGACTGCTTATTCATGAAAGGTGATACATCGCTATATTCGGTGTTTTGCTGCGAGAAATCAGAAAAGTAGGCATCTTGGCCCTGTGACATCTGCGAGCCCATATTAACCATGCGAACGCCTCCTACCACCGTGTTATCGAGCTGATGGCTGTTTTGCCTGGTCATCGGTGCGGTGTTGTCGTACGTCGGGCCAGATGTCATGGAACCACAGACCGAGGCAGCCGTGTTGATATTGGAGACATCTAACTCCGTATGATGAGCACTGGAGAAGGGAAAGCTCATGTCCAACGAAGGGTCTGTATGTGACGCTAGCCAGACATCAGGGTCAAGCAAGGGACCGGTCGAGCTAGGCGGTGATGTCATGTCTGTAAGAGAGACGACGCCTTGTTGGAAATGTTGAGGCGGCTTCTCGGTTGGGATGTGTTGCATCAGGCTGTGAAAGACTTCGGGCGGTATTACGCTCTCATCAATCATATAGCTGTTATTGAAGTCTAGGTGTTTTGTTCGCAGGCTGGGAGTCTGGAATGTTGGGAGCGGTGATACCGGCGTACTACCGGTAAAAGGTCCAGCAGACTTAGTTGACAGATTTGAGGCGGCGCGGTCCATCTTCTGGGAAAAGGGGACTTGCTGGGACATTGTGCGTGGTCGCTTCACTGCGTGGGGCCCATCACCATGATATTGATGATTCGGCTTTCAGCCAGTTAGCAGATAGATGGCAAAAGACAAAGCACCTAGGATAGCACAGGGAGCACCTTACAGAGAATCGTAGATCAACATGATTGTGTTGACGACTATGTGACTTTCCACCAACACTGTGAGATATCGTGACATCCCCCGGCAAGACATTTTGGCTTACGGGCACAACAGACATTTGAATGTCACCATGTGTACTAGTGAAGAGATCTGGTATATTGAGACCTGACGACGCATGGGACGGCTGTGGATGCGGCTGCTGGTTAGAACTTCGTAACTGGACGATCTGCCGCTTCGCTATCTCCAAGTCCTCCTCTTTACTTTTAAGCTGAGCCCTTAACTGCTCGATCACCTGCTGTTCTGAGTTCGGCAGTTGATTCATGACGCTGAGACCACCTTGCCTGGGTATTAAGAAAGGTCAAACAGTTATATTGCGAGAGATACCAGTCCTAGAAGGGCTGTCGTCACTTCACTCTCACTCTTTCTAGTAACTTCTTACACGACGTAGCCCTGTTTCTCAGGAAGCTGAAGACAAGAGTGGACAGGCAGGGACGGGTCTGTTGGAACTTGGTTTTTCTTGCGTATGTTTCTTCTCTAACTGGACTTTATCAAAGGCAAGGATGACGAACCCTTGTTGGCGTGAATCGATTACGAGGCGAAGAAATGATGAAGGAGAGTGGGAAAAGGGAGTGTAATGGGTAGAAACACGGACGTCGTTCAACCCGAAGGCCGGATGGACGACGATAACGATGAGTTGAGGGCGTTAATAAATAATAAGGTTATATTCTGGAGTTAATCGAATCTGAGGCTTCGCACATGCGTGGCGGTGGACCGGGATATTTCAACAAGGGTACTGCTGCACACCAGCATCAGCGGGCAGTAGGTTGGTATGTATGCAGGCTCGTCACCTCCTTGCTTCCCCTGGCAAATATTCTCCTGACTTTGGCGCTGGGCGTCTGCTGGCTCTACCAGGGCATCTGTTGAGGCATCAACTATGTACAGTAGCCACCAGGTTCCAGTCCAAGACTGTCCTAGACTGTATGCACCTTTTCAGTCTAACCCGGAAGAATTTTACGAGAGCTCAGATCGGTTTTCTTGGCTTTGTAACTTGGTCAGCTGGGGGTGGATAGGTGGGCGGGATCCTTGCAAGTCCCATCAATTGGTCAGGTCAAAAGAAGAAAATACCAATCGTCAACACTCGAGCGGGAATCCCTAGCCTAGGGCCTGCCCAGTCGGTTCCGCGCGCGCGAGAGAGAGGGAGGCTTTGAATTGTTTAATAGGTACATATATACATGCATAACGGGCAGGCAGACACACATACAACGGTACAATCCCTCAGGCGATGATACATCAAAACATACTTGCGTGCCTACATCATACATACACACATACACGTGGATGGCTCCAGAGTCCAACCAGATCATCACACCAACTTGGGTATGCATGATGCATCTATATTGGATAAGATGATGCCCCGCGAGATTATTATTTGTTTTGATTTTCACGGATGAACTTCCGTATAATCGGAAACTTGAGTTCATGCGTAAGAGGGACTAACTAGGTAGTATCGAGTAAGTCCATCTATGCCTACAGCAGGTTTGACGAAAACCTAAAGCCAAAAGAAAAATAAGAAAATTCCATTGCTCGCCAGGCCTGCTCGGTACGTAGCACCTCTGCTTGGCGTGAAGCTAGAAGAATTGGGAACTGTTACCGTACTGGGGTATATTGCATGATGCATGCACTTTGGAGAAGTGTGTATACTGGTATGCAAGTATAGTAGTAGTAGGTAGGTTGCCAGCTTGCGGGCCCACTTCGTAAATACGTCGGTATGTAAGTAGGCATATGTTATTAGTACATATGTAATAGGTTACAAGTGGTGTACACCATCGTGGCGCATGTCCCCAAGTAAGACGTCAGGAAGGCAATGCTGAGCAGGTACCTCCTAGGTATACTATAGCTAGGTATTTGAGAGAGGCTAAGGAAGAGGTACACGATAGAAAGACAGTTTTGCCTAAGGTTGGTTTTTGTGCACGCCGACTTGTTGTTGTGTTCAGGACTCTGCGTGGGTTTGACGAAGAATCATGTTCTGGAATTCCCAGGAAAACTGGTACATCAGTACTGCTGTATGCTGTACAGCCATGCTATAAGGGGGTGGTCGTGTAAGGAAAGCCGAAGATGAGCTGGCTGGTGATTGGGGACGAAAATGACCCGGCTTAAACCCGTCTCAGTTATTACTATACGAGAAAGATGGATTATTTTCCCTCGTCTGAGCAATGTGCAATTACTACCCTGTAGTCCGTACGAGCATATTCTTCCATTGGCGAAGATGGGCGTGCAAAGAGAAATCTCGTGGCCATCGTGTTTCTCTCTTTTCTCCCTACAAGGCCTACTATACTGCTCAAGGAAAGTTGCATGGCATGGAACCTGGGGTGGGATGTTCCCACCCGGTCCCCTGTTTGTGCTGATTCTAGCGAATCCGGGTTGGCGCGCCGCGGCCGGGTCGCGATGAGTTGTCCCAATCTCCCTAAAGTGAGGCGGACCCCACGACAGGCTGTTGAGTGGCTGTCAACTTCTGGAAGCTTGGAGTGGACCGCGATCCTTCCGGGCAGCCCACATGAAGCTGGGGGTGTTCGGTTTCGCTCTCTCTCACACACACACACAAGTCTACCTAGTACACATAGGTCTTGCACAGTTTCTATCTCACAACAGACTGATGACTGCATGCAGCCCACGCTCTCGATACAGTCGACAGGTAGGGTATAGGCCGGTATAGACAGGTATGTAGGTATTTGTGTCAGCGAGCAACGGACAACGGGCAAAGGGCAACGGGAATCAGTCAGCGAGGTCGGCAAGGAGGCTAGGCGCTGATGGTTTTCTCCAACAGAAAAAGCCTTGCCGCTTGCCTACCTGGCTGGGCTTGCCTATTCTGACGAGTACAACATGCAGCAGATACAGCAGAGCAGCCGATTGATCGTACCTTTGCGTCACGGATCTTGGAGTCATTGGGACAAATCTGCACTACAACGCTTATGAACCACATATGTTTCAACATTTCCACCGTAAGCTCGCCCGGTCTCGCCCGACTTCGCCCGGTTTTGCCCAATGTATCGATATTTGAGGACGAGGTTAGCTAGGTACGTTGATAGTCTACTAGTTAGTGTGTGTGAGTGTGTGAGAGTGTGTGTGTGCGCGCGTGTTGTAGGTGTAGTTACAGTCTCAGTTTCGCTTGCTGAGCACCACAGATTACTAACCGTAATATATACATTGAAAGACGCGTCGGTGACATGGTTAATAGACGTATAAAAGTGCGAGTATGCTGTACGAGAGGCATGAACTCCTTGATACAGATATATGTAGGGAAGGCGACTAGCTAATAGATCGTGTTACGCATATAGTACATAGATAGCGAAACGATATAGAAATGATGTCGGTAACAGAAAAGGGAGACGAAAAATAAGAGGGCGGAGTCGTCTGTATGTACAATAGAAGTCGGGCGTTGAACAGGGAGAGCTACAGTATGCAGGGTTCATGGAGGTTTTAGTATGAGCGTGGTGACTGTGGTCTGGGACTGGGAGTGAATAGACTTCGGCCGTTTCCGTCACCCAAAATGATGATGGCCAAGCCGTCAGCGACAAGTGGTTTAGGTTGCTAGGAGGAGCTGCAGCTTTTGGTTGGCAATATGACGTTTCAGCCTGAGCACCCAATGACGACTCGCACAATAATCGACAAGGTTCTCGACAGAAGAAAAGTTGCGGGTCGGCCACAGAGTCTGGAACCGTAGATTGGGTTCTGGATTGGGTACAGCTGTACAGCAACGTGGGTCGCCAGGGCAGAAACAAACAAAACCAGGGTAGGATAGATACCGTAGTCAGTCGTATTGTATGTACATACGCGGATCATTGATCAGAAGAGCAGAAGAAGAGCTTTAGGGATGAAAATAATATTTTGAAGATTGACAGTGATCGGTTGTTATTATTATTGTATTTGTATTAAATCTACTTGGCCAAAACTGGGGAGTCTGGATATGATGCCTATGCTACTTTACAGCAGATGTTCCCCCGGTTTACCTGGTATCACCACCTTGAGATGAGAAGCCCAGGACAGCCTAACCATATCTATTAGGTATCTACAGATCTGTACTACGTTTGTAAGTTAACAGATACCCATGTAGCAACCTCTGGCTCGTTTGATCCGAGCTGAGATGATTTAATGTCATATGCTGCAGTGGTGTTGCGACCCGATAGTCCAGGAACACCTCTATACGTCTTGGGTGGTAATGCCAATGGTGCAGCCGAGGAGACAACCCCTTGGATTCTGATGTCGGTTTTCAGGGTTGCAGTGTGATTTGTTACTGCATGCTTGTGCACTGGCATTATCTGTGTGACAGGTTGGCGGATAGAACGGTCAGAAGAGAAAGTTGGGGCGTTTGTCTCTGCAAAAGGCAAAAAGGTAAAGATGAATGACAACTATGTAGTATCTCCCTATCTACATACTTGATATCGCCATACGGAGACTAAACATCTAGTTATAATATGGGTTTATCCATACCTGCTGATTATCTAAGTAGCCAGTCCTCATATCTGCATGGCGCGATGTTCTGGGTAGAAACCAATATACCTATATTGTATCACCTACTATGTATGCTCACGTATCGCTATCTAGGCAGTAGATAAGCCGTGCACTGTAGCGTGTTTATAAGTGCGAGAGAATGAATGAGGGAAATTTTTACTGAGGGCTCCCTCTTCGATCTTCGGCTTTAGGATCTCCTAGCTTTACACACGTTTCGAGTAAACCTACGGAATAGATGGGTTGGTTTTCCACAGCAAGAGCTGAGTCCTCATCTGTACAGCTGTACGCCTGTACAATTCTCCAGTAGGTAAAAGGTTACAGTCCTGATGAACCCCATATTTTTCGTTTTGCAGCTGTCAAAAACTGTTCACAGCTGTGTTTAAATCCATGCCTAGAGTATATCGGTGTTTGGCACCTCCGAACGCCCGGCGGGATGATGCCACCTACGTAGGTACTTACCTCTGTACCTCATGCACAAGCTACAGCTCGCACCTGCAGTAGATTCAAAGAGGCTAGGTCGATCCCGCCTCAATGGGCCCTGAAAGGTGTCAACTTGAAACGACAACCGCCTACGTATTGTTAAGGTTGTTCCGATTGCGCTTAATCGACAACGCAGCCAGCCAATTCTTCTCTCTCCTTTGGCTTATCATATTACATTCTACTTGGGATGTTACCGATGACTAAGAAGAGCTAAATCGCATTACTCAACATCAACATACCTAGCCATACGTTTCCATGTGATATCATTTCTACCAGAGCGGCACAATGCGCCGTCCTTCGTCGCTTCTTCTGGTCTGGACCTGGACTGGGCTCTGTCGAGCTCGTCAACCTGGTTTTAGCATTCACCATGACCTTCTTGCATACCCCCAATTCGAAGTTGTCTTCTCAGACACCTACATCTCGGAATCCGATGCCCAAGCCCTCCTTGACCGGCCGGATGTCGCACACCCCAGCTATGATGCCGAGCTCGCCAGCGAGACTGACTTGTCGGCCACCGTACGCGCCGTCGACCATGACCAAGTCCCCGGTGCTACCGACTATATCGCCGCTATCGCCGAATCATATGAAGTTATAACAATGCCGCCCCATCGTTACTTATGCGCCATCCCAATCATCGAACCACCTGCCGCTCCGAACAAAACAGCTACGGAGCTGGCTAAGGCCGAGGAGGCACAAGAGTTAGCCCGAGCTTCTGCTCATGGTCTGGACCTGATCAACGAGCTGGACGGCACTTGTCTCTATTATATGTCAGGTTGGTGGAGCTATCGCTTTTGTTATGGACAAGACGTTGTCCAGTTTCATGCCATCGCTTCCAGCGTCAAGGGCGGTCCTCCTACCCGCGATATTAGTACGGCAGAGTACGTACTCGGCAGGGTGCCTGACCCTCATCTGGCCTCCCGTTCCTCACGGCGCGGGCAACATCGCCAGCAAAACGATCAGGACTCGCCCTCTGTTCCAACATCGCCTACTACTGAGCTACAGGTGAAAGGTGATCAACGGTACCTAGTGCAGAAGATGGGTGACGGCACTATCTGTGACTTGACCGGCCGCGAGCGTACGATAGAGATCCAGTACCACTGCAGCCCCGGCAGCACTCAGGATCGCATTGGCTGGATCAAGGAAGTGACCACCTGCTCCTATTTGATGATGGTTAACACCCCTCGTCTTTGTGTTGACGTCGCCTTTCAGCCACCCAAAGAGGAGAGAGCCAACATAATTAGTTGCCGGGCCATCGTGCCAGAGTCTGGAGAGGCCGACTGGCATGCACGCAAAACACTAGAGGCAAAAGCAGCTATGGTAGGCCATAATAAGGCTGCCGCCAAATCGCCTATCATCATAGGAGGTGTTGAAGTGGGTGGACGACACATGATCGGCAAAGGGGAAGATGGCAAAGAAGCGCCCAAACTAGCACCGCCGCGGAATTTCCGAGGCAGCAACAGCCTCAACCAGCTCGTCGAAATCATTGCATCGGCGTCTGGCAAGAGCGAGGGCGGCGAGATTCAGGTCATGAGCGAGGAACAGCTTCAGAAATTAGATCTCAGCCCAGAAGTTATTGAGAACCTGAAAAAGGAGATCCAGAAAATTGCCGGCGATCGGGGCTGGAAACTTGAATTAGTAGAGGTGCCGGGCAATGCCAGAGAACTTCTGGGGGTAATTGATGATGATGATGATGACGACGACAGCAAAGAGAACAGCGAAAAGAGTGACAAAGGCAATAATAAGAGACTCCAGGACGAGGAGGAGGGCAGCGAGGAAACGTTTTTCAAAGAAGAATTATAAAGTGACCCATTGTAAGTAGTATTATTTAAATCAGTGTTGTTTTGGATCATCATTATCATCACTTGTCTCTCAGGCTTCCCACCTCGCAAAGTGCGCTACCAAACCATTAGTATCTTAGCCAGCTAGCGACTTCATGATGAAAGATTTTAAACATTGATCTAGCTGAGTAACCCTACCCTACAATTGCTTCGTCGTGTCCCGGATGGTTTTGCTACAAAAATGAAAGATCCTGGCCTCAGTCTACTCCAACTACACCTAAAATACCCCCGTGCCACATCTGTACAGAACATGTGTTCCCAGTTCCACTTGGGTGATCCTTTTGCCTGCCCTTGGGGGCGGTGTTTTATAGCCCTTCGGTCCATATCCCTACAACTTCAAAACACCTTCCTCACAGCTTCATGGCAATCTGATTCGAAACATGCGACAGATGGTCCTATCCAAATGAACCACCATCAATAGAATGCCTTGTTTTCCCGAAGCATAGGAACTGATAACTTACGTTTATATATCGTGTATAATATAGAGAGCTAGAGAGCTAACTTAGTGAGGTTGGGCCTGTAGATAAGAATAGAGGATGATCCCTTAACACCTTTGCCTCGCCACGAAATTAGGACGCGGCCGCACACCCCACTGTTCAACCTCACAACCCTGTCTATAGATTACCGAGATAGGTTGGCACTCCTATCCTGTTCCTGAATGCCTAATAATATCTACATACGAAGAAGGTTGCTTACCAGTGGGCACTCATCCGCTGTTTAATGCGATGGGGGAAGGGCTTGGTTTTGCCGTGTGTTGGAGTATTTCACCCTTCTTCGTTTCACTTACCTACTCCCTCACCTCATCTTCCGTCCATCCTCTATATATGACCATCGTTCCGACTACATAAGGTATTGCGATAAACGTCTACGGGAACTGCGACAGCTCGAAGCATGTCGTCCTTCCAGACACTATCAGCGCCATGGACGCCTGAGAGCTCCTGCTTGGCAAGTACGGCGTATTACCAGGCGGTCTGGGCGACTGGAACCTCATCCGGAGGTGAGACCTGGAGCGCATGGGACAACCTTTTCGGCAACCCTACACCAGCATCGTTTGGACCGCCTTCGGGGGCCTGCCTACCGCCGTCGTACACGCAGAGCGTGCCTTATGTGTCTGATAGTTGTCCGGACGGATATTCCGCAGCCTGCCGCACGGATTTCACGCTTAGCGGCCAGCCGGCGACTTCTGTGAGGTGTTGTCCGAGGTTCGATCGTCCTTGATGATTCGTACTCAAGCTATAGCAGTGAGCTGGGCTGACATCCTAACGTTAGCGGCGTATTCGATTTCGCGTGTCCCCAGCCTTCGTTGAGTTATCCGTACGGGTGTTTCTGGGCGCATACAAGCAATACTACTTTCACGGGCTGGATGACCGATTTCGCCCATACGCCTCGAACGGGCGAGCCCATCACGTATACGGCCACGGCCGATTCTGATGGAATAGTGGCCTGGGCTGTCGAAATAGTAGTTGTTAGTAGCAAATACCTGAATGTTCTTTTTCTAAAGCACAGCCACGCAAAGAATATAGTGCTGACCGTAGCCCGTTTTCACCACACTTACAATAGACTCCCGCAACATCGACATCGACATCGACATCGAGTTCGAGTCCGACAAATACACATACAAATACGCCCGGTCCTCCAGAGCAGCAATCGGGCCTGACAACCGGTGCTAAGGCCGGTATCGGTGTTGGCGTCGGAGTCGGCGCATTGGCGCTGCTAGGCGCGGTCGTTTTGATGCTACTTCGGAGACGAGGAAAGAAGACAGTATCACCAACACCAGCATCAGCATCAGTATCACCATACGAACCAGGGCCAGCTCCATTGCCATCGCCAGCACCAGGGCAGACCAGGGGGGATCCAGAGATGGCTGCCTTAACAAGTGGCTATCCCCCACACCCGCAGGGAGATCAGCAAAATTATGTTAAACTTCCGACCGAGCTCTATTCCGATAACCCGGGCCCTACTGCTGCTGCCAACAAAGGTCCATCCGAGGTCTATGCCGGGAATGTCCCGGCTGAGCTGTGGACAGGGAATAATACTCACCCGGCTCGGAACCAAGCTGCAGCTGAGCTGCCGTAAATAAAGTTAAGCTTGATTTTGATAAAGAACGCGTGTCTCTTTCTTCTGATTCTGCAGATGAGGTGTGCGGCCTGCGACATGAAAAATAAGCATAAAGTTCGTCCTAGGAGAGGCAGCCTTCAGCCTTATATTTCAGGATGGTCCACCCCAGGGGCGAGCACACTCGAAAGGGCTCTGGTCTGTTAGCCCCTTAACTTACTGTACATAATGCGGTACGGCGGAAGAGCTTCTCGCCCATGTTACTACACCATTATGGTCATTTACTGGGTAGATGTCACAATGGGATAGAGATACCCAGGGTTTAATATAGAGATTCAGAAATAAGTACGTATGATTATTTGATATGTATATATATTTGTACCTATAACTTTTTGCTCATATAAATCTCGTTGGCAGACCTTTTGCGTGTTCGATCAGGGTTTCCGTGTATGAAAAGCATGAGCTGAGTCTCGTTCCCGGTGCGCGGAAAGTGATAGACGAGAGTTCGGAATCTCAAGATCCATTGCTTAATTAAACCAAGCGGTCCTAAAAGCAAACCCTCGAGCTAGGATAGGGATGATCAAGTCTATATCGAACAAATCTTACCTACATACCTATATCCCGCCTTACATATCAGGACCAGCGGCATCTCAAACATGCATCTACTGAAAAGGAATTATGCTTCACTTTATTATTTTTGTTATTTCTTTTCTGGTTGGTACTTACTTCTTATTCCTCTATTATTTGCTTTCCCCGTTCTTCCTTCTCGTCTTTTGTTTGTTTTTCTCGGTCTTCGAAACCGATCTCGGAAACATAGGCCGACGTATTTTTCAGCTCCCGAGAATAAGGTACTCCGTTCTTGTCAAGGTTCGGAATGTGAAAACGCATTAGCCCGCTACACTCATTCACTGGAGAAGAAATTCTGAACATCCGAGACATATGTTATGTATGCATGTAAACCCAGGGAAGATTTATTAGATACTTACCTACAGAAGAGAATTGCCACAAAACCAGAACTACGAAGGGAGAAAAGTAAACATCGCCTCACGCTATGATGTGATATATTTTGAGGACCGCAGGTCTAAAACGGCTGTCTTGTGTGTTATCATACATGGTGTTGTTATTTTATGTTGTATGAGCGCATGTAGTACCTACACCGAGGTGACACCCTTTGCGCTTCGCCTTGTGCTCCCATCTATCCTCTCATCATCCTACGGCGACGCGGTAAAGCGGGCAAGGTCCTAGATATCCGGTACATGCCTGGACAGCGCATTCGCGGGCTGACTTTTTTTTTTTCTTTCTGCCTGACTCACGCCCTTCACCTCGACTGCTTGCTTATTTGCTTGCTTATTACTTGTTTACCTGACTGCTTAATCCCTAGATACCTGTTCAGATATCTACCCGCATGGTGTCCTTCCGTCCGTTTGTTCGTTCGTTGGACAGGGCGAGACATGGCAGAGCGTAAAACGACGTGCTGGATCTATTGCCACGTAGTACATGCATCGCATATGTCTGTCATGGCGTGGCTGGGCGGGGTGCGGCATACCTACATGTCTCATGTCACGAGGGCATCTCTCGGTCGCTCAATTCGTACATTTGAGATCCGTTCCATATAAAAAATACCCATACATAGCATGTAATCTGTGAATGTTATGGTCGCTCGCTCGCTGGGCAAAGAAGTCGGGCGCTTGCGCCTACGCCTGCGCCTACGCCTCCATCTACATACCCACCTCCGCCAACTTTTGCAGGAAGTGGGTAGGTATAGGTAAGTATGCTACCATCGCACTGCATGATGCCTACCTTATGTCATATGCGCCCATTAGGATAATATGTATTGTATTAGTCAACAACCAGCGGCAGTTCTCAGGCGAACTTCAACGGAGACGTCCTGTCCTATCAATTTCGACATGCATTCGTGTTTCTTGGTGCTGCACTCTGCCGAGACCCTTAGAAGCCGTATTCATTGGGTCGGAGAGGCTGGCATGAGAGGGATATGATTGCTACGTGCTACCTGCAGGTAGGTTAGGTAGTATACTACTAGACCCCCTATCGAGGGATCCGACTGGTGTTATAGATTCTACAGAACTACAACGTTTCGATTGGAGATTAGTGGTCGCTGTTGATATCCTCTCGAAAGCTGCTTGGCTCTTAGGCGACTGATGCGGTTTCAAGTCCCTTCAACAGACAAACTGGGAAGTTTCCTGTTCGCTACGACAAAGAAGGATTAACCTAGCATAGGTGTTTGCATGCATGACCGTTGATATCATTAACTGGCTTAACACTCACCTACGTTAGGTAGTCTTTCCGTCTATCACACTACTATGTAAGCCGGAGCTGACTGCCGACATGAGCCAAAAACTTATCATGGTTTTTCGACTTGATGGTTTCGACATCCGGTACCCATCTGGCACTGCGGTGAATCGTGGTACGATGTAACTTTGGAATTGGATGGTCCACAACTAACTAGGTATAACACGTACAGTCTCCTGACGGGTTTGTTACCATGTAAGTACTGTGGCAGGGACTTCAAGCTAGCCGTTCAGGAGATGGTACCACCTGCAAGCTCTTTAAATCCAACTCGGCACTGCCATGATCTAAAGGCTCTTGGCCCTGCTTTTTCGGCGGTAGTTTGATTATCTCGTTTTAACTTGGCTCATCTCGGATATTTCCTGGTCTCGTTTGGCTTCGGCCGTTTGGGGCCTATCTTTGCAGTAACTACTTATATAGGTACTATAGTAGGTAAGGGAGAACTTTATGAGGATGTAATTAACCTACCTAGATGATTAGGAGCTGGTGATATTTGACTGAAGGAGCCACAGTGCATAGGTAAGAGTAGCAACTTATCTAGGTATTCTTGCCAGCATTGGCGAGGAAAGCCATCAATATAGGGTCACTACCTATCGGCTATTAAAAGTAGCTTCGTCATCGAAGCATCCTGACGCATTCTCAACCCTACATACATCTGCGGCATGCATTTACAATTGTGGTATCGATCACTAGCTATCCCGTCATTCGAACCAACAAGCACAGTTCGGGCCCAGAATTGCAACGAACCGAAACGCGAGAACGGTTATCTCAACGGTTACATCGTCGTGTGGCGCGTGGAGGGTTGAGATGAAGGAATGGAACGGTTTTAAATGAGAGATTGGTTAGGAAGCGTCGGAATGTGCAGGGCTTACAGCAGTAAGGGAGGTAGGTATCGTGGATACTGTTGGATTTGGAGCACGTTTCGTGCTGCTACCAGGATATTCAGGCGTGCTGAAGCTATCACACTGCGCCTTCTTCCCGAAAGGAGCGAATCACCTCCAGCTAGCCAATCGTACATCATTTCAGCCCTAGCCCAGCTAACCTGTCTTGGTATATGACAAGTCCCTTTCCTTGGACGTTTTAGGAGACCCAGCGACACCACCAAACACCTGGTTGCTTATCCCTGTAAAGTTGCTGTGACAACTCCCAAAAGAAAAGATGGAAAATTCCACGAGGAGTGAACCGAAAGGGCAGGCACTGCCTTTACCCCCTTTGTAGGACTGAGAACGTTGGTCCCAATTTGATGAACGGCTTTCAACGTCCCGACTCCCGAAGCGTGTCACATGATTTATGAGCAGAGATGGCATTGTGCTGCGGGCGCCATAATCGGCCTTCTCATACCGATATAAATTTCTAAGAAGCCTCATTCTCATATTCGCTAGCCCTCTCGAAACAAAGGACCTACGTAATAAATGCTTTTCAGTTCCCCTGAGAGTGCCCGAGAAAAGATGTACATTGGTACTTATGTATCTCAACCGGAGCAATACCGTGTGTTTAAGTATTAGCGATACTGTACGTGTTCAGCTAAAGCCCATTTAGGGGAAGTAACTAAGACATACTATTGGACGGAGGGGATTGATTCCGCAAGCTTCCGTAAGGTATCCCTGCTAAGTCGTGCCCCTTGCCCTGGCTAGGTCCATTCGTACAGCTCTAGTTGGTCCCGACAATGAGGGCCATTGGGTCGCCGAACCAGACAGTCCAAGATGAGTGGTCGAAGACGCTCGCGGTGACCCGCTTTCAAGAGTGACGCCGCATATGCAAGATGACCTGCTACTGCAAGTTCACGGTACAGTATGGCTTAACAGGGAGAAACTCTCAGCCATTAGTGTAGAAACATAGCACATCTAGGCCCCTTGTGTACATATGTACTGTACTATGTATGTATGTAGTAGACCCCCTGTTTCGGTAGAAGGAACATCCACAGCTCGGATTGTTCGCTCGACTTCGCTTGCTATGATTCTTTTTTCTTCACTTGTGCTTTCCAAGAACCTGCTCGTCGCTCGGACTGAGCCTCCTATTCTTGGCTTGAGAATCCTTTGGTTCGCGGTGGTCCGGTTTTGGAACAGGATCCAGTCCTTTTGTGCCATTGCCATCCATCTTGGGCCTTCTCCTATAGTCGCATACATCATTTTTCTCTTACTCACTTTCATTCGTTGTCCTGTTGCTTCGTGCTATACTCTACTCCCCTCAAAGTGGGACGTCTGGTGGGCAAACCGCGGTTTTCGTACTACCTAGATATGCTCTTTTTCGTCACTTGTTGACGACATTCAGACACTGGCAAGACATTCGGGTGCTTCGTATGACAAGAGGCACCAACACTGACCACCGGATGCATACCAGGACTTGATTTGTTTCCCAAGTCCTCTGAACCCCCTCCAGTTCCCACTCTGATTCGCATCAGATGTCCCTTGTCTGATTCAAAGTTCGGGTCAGACTTTGCCAGTTACAGTGATGCTGTAGAGCAAACGGTAATATTCTATAGTGCCTCGTTACTTAGCACAAAGGTACCATTGAATATTCTCCATGAGGTCATGAGCGTCTGCGTGTAGAAATTACATGACAGCACGATTCAACTAGACCGTGAACTCGTTTGACGTCCCTGCTGCCAACCTTGTGGACCACATCTGGTAACGACGAGGCACTACGTTGTCCGTTAACTCGCTTCGTGTTTCTTCAGGTCGGCCTGCATTAAGAAGTGGTCCATTGTTACACTTTAACGTATTTTCTTAGCCCTCTCATTGTCGGACCTACACTGAGAAGCAGACGATACGCCATCCCGCTATCGATAGCCACGACGAGCCTCTCTTCATTCTGTTGGCTGAATTACACCAGTGTCTGAGTGTCTTGTTGATGAAAAAACCTCGACGAAATCGGTATAATCCTCGCAGTCAAGTCAGAATTGGTCTTTACCTACCGATGGAACGCCGGTAGTGTATTTGCAGCAGGAAGAAACGCGGGGTTTTCAAGATGGATAGCACCATTTCCCGCAAAGAGGCCTTGGAACGCCGACATCGTCGTGCCCTTTCCCATAATAGTATGGCCAGCACAACCTATACCCAAACGACGACCAAAAGTGCCAGCACATCGTCGTCCCATGCGCGCTCAGTTACGCCATCGAATGCGCCCCACGCACATAGATACCATCACAGTCAATGTGACAAACCATTGATAACGACAGCTACGAGAGTACCGTCCCTTTTGTCGAGAGAGCCGAGCCAGGGATCGACGCAGCCAATGACGCCAGTTTCGAGCCTGTTGCAAGAGAGATTGCGCCAGGAAAGGCGGGCAGAGAGTGAGCGAATGGCTAGCAAATTCGCCGGTGACCGGAGTTCATCAACAACGGGCGTTCGGGATGCTGGTAGTCCAAGCTCTCCCAGCAGAAGATACAAAACTGTGATTGAGCGACGACCAGGATCAAGCCACGCTGACGATTCCAGCCAAGGCAGCATGGGAGCTAAGCAGGCGGAAAAGGTATGTAAAGATGAAGCATTACCGTCTTTCTAATACACAAGCGACTAATCAAGCCCATTCTAGGCAGTCTCTACACTGCATAAGCAAAACTTCGACCTCAAGTTAGAATTGTTCCATCGGCGAGAGAAGCAATCGGTGCTGGAAGCGAGAATAGACGAACTCGAAAACGAACGCCGCGAATTAAAAGACATACAAAAGGACTTACTCAGCGAGCTTGTGAAGAGGGACAAGGCTATCGAAGAGGCCGTTAATATGATCGTAAAACTGGAAACAAGAGTTGACGAATTGGCGAGAGAGAGAGAAATGGTCCTACAAGTCGAGGCCGATGGATCCTATCGTGACACTCAGTGGGACGTATCTGACCTTTCGCGTACGGACACCCCTAAACCGGGCGATCACGGCCGCTTGTCCTCGACTAAGTTGAGAGCTCTTGAACGAATGCCAAGCTTTCTTTCTGATCAGAGCATACATACCGAGAACTTGCGAGATGTCGTTTTACGGAACAGGTCGAGTCTCAGACACATACGCAAAGTTTCCGAGGTCTCATCGTCGAGCGCCGATGTGAGCGAGATTAATCGCATCGCTAGCCCAAGTCTTAGTATACTCAGTGAGAGCTCCTTCGTGAGCATCTACGGCTCCAAGGCGGGCCAAGAGAACTTGATCTCTCTGCCTCCAGAAGACATGTCGGGCATGGACGGTACTTTGGGTGATCGCTCGCCGACACCGACAAGGAAGACAATGCTGAATTCGCTCCAAAGTCGGAATACAGTGACCAACTTTTCCAGTCAGGTCTTATCGCTCAACAACGTGCTCCGCAGGGACTCGCCCCTTCAGGGGTTGGAAAAGATAGGGGACCAAAGTGGCCTTGTGCATGACACATTTCGGCCTTCTACGTCTGATCGTGGGAAAGATGTCGTGACCCCCACTCCCCGAGCTGGCATATCACCTTCTCGGCCGAGAGGCAGGAATGAGAAGAGAGAGGCACTGGACAAAGTTCTAACCAACTATCCAACGCACAAAGAGTTAGCGAATTCCCATGCTCTACCTCCAACTCCCGATACTGTGGCATCTTCGGTTCTGCGAAAGCACAAGAACCCTTCCAGCTCACAGGATAGTCTAGTGAGCCCCGACAGTGCGCGTTTCCCAAGAGCACTTCCAAACTCGTTAGCCGATAGTTCGGCATATCTCAGATCACTAGGCAGTCAGGAAGCTCGCTCGGCAATGAGTGCGCAAATGGCGTCCGCCGGGCCTAGATATCGTCCCGACATGGGCAATATGGCTTATTCACATGCCAACGGAGACCCGCTCTTGTCCGATCTTGGTCACTTGGCTTGTTCGGCGGCGGACACTCCGACCATACGGTCTCGTGCAGACAGCTTCGTTTCCGACTCGGATTCTGACGGTGGCGCTGATGCTCACTCCGATACCGAGACTTGTGACTATTGGATGCGTGAAAGTTACAAGCCTAACGGGGATAATTGCGCCTCTAAGAACACTAGGGAGCAAGAACGCGCACGGTCTCCTTCCCCTGACCTATTCTCTTTTCCGGGCGATTCAGGCGGATGGGAACCGGATGCCATGTTCGGGGCACTCAAAGGCAACGGTTTTCTTGGCTCACCAGTCCCAGCTTTGAAGCGTGATCCGATTGACGAGATGGCCTCTTCGTTACGGACGTCCCATCCAGACCCGTTGGACCTTCAAGCAGGTGGTCCCCAGCCCCCTTCGCGCAGGTCGAGTCTGAACGCCCACGTTGCAGGTCAATTCCTGCTATCTACGTTCAGTAACAGAGCTAACAGGAGCTCTTCTCGAGATGGGGGTGCCGTGAAGCCAAACACAAAAGGGAGGAGTAATAGCATCGACGGCGCTGGGCATAGGGCTTTGCCGGGGGTTAGGGCTGATGGAGGGCCGGTCACGAAGAGGAGTCAGTACCCGCCCATCTCGGGTCTTCAATCACGAGGTCGCGGGCTCGGCCTCAATTTGCTCTTCAAGAGATCTGGGTCAGAAAGCCACGGCACCCCACCCAGCGCTACCGAATCCACATTTCCATCCCCAACCTTGTCCCACGGCGTCCCGACACCACAAGCCCACCTCCGACATGTCCGGAGGCCATCTGGTAGAAACAGTGTTCCGCCACCCGCCACAATGCCGTGGGCGACGCGTCTGCAAGAGGACGAACTTCAGAGTGCCACGCCGCCCCCAATCATGCGCAACCGCCCTCAAGTAGCACAGAATGATTTGGCCACCTCGGAGGTGGCGGATCCTGAGCTAGGGCAGCCCATTGACGCGAAAGCTAGTGCAATGGGCCCATCGACAGAAGTCGAGGCTGTAGACGGCGTGGCTGAAACGCCGGCCGTTGCTCCCCAGAGCGGAGGAGGCATGAGAAAATGGCTGGGGCTCGGAATGAAGGGAAGTACAAAAAACCGCACAGGTTGATAAGGACTGCTGATCAAATCAATGATCAATGTAGCAATATGTATCCATAGAGGCGTGTACAAGCCGATTAGAGTGGCCCCTTTTTTTTGTTATTGAACAGCGCAAGCTAGGATTCATGGAGTTTTCGTGGGTAAGGGAAATGGGAATGGGAGGTGGAAGTCATCAGGTTACGGATAGTATGTTGTCTAGATAGTGATTTTTGGAGCGAAGATTCTATGCCTCTCGACGTAGGTATACAGTTCTGGTCTCATCCTCTTATTGACTTGGGCGGTTAGGGGAGTAGACAGAAAATGGGCAGGCCACCCAGCAAAACAAGGCACAGGTGTCTAAATTAGATAGTTTAAAAATGCTACATTGTCATGTTGATTTTAATTACTCTGCAAAATTTCTGCTATATACTTGCATATGCCATTTCATCGTTAAACTCACGGGGGCGGTAGAAACACGATTATAATAGGAGTTTAGGGCTGTCTGTGCCTTATTGGCGTTAACTCACTACCTAGGCATTATTTGTAGCCCTGTAATTGCATTATATGCTATGCTATATGCACATAGAGCGCCAAATACGTTTAAGGACTGGCATGGACAGGGACAGGCTCTGCAACGATCGATTTAATTTCATCACCTTCTTTTCTTTTTCTAGTAGCCTGCTGACTACAGCCAGTACAGTGATTCCCGGAGCAAAATTGCCTACCCTAGCATTCTGTATCCATTAAGGTATCTTTCTTTATACCTTGGGCAGGCGCAAAGATAGAAAGAGACCCGATAAGTAAATATTAGAATTACTAACATTGCCACATTCTAGGCCTCTCACGCCACTTTCACATTGGCATTCGCATGTCGTAATCAGCAAAGGCCGTTTCCCGTCTTCTTCTTTTCGTTTTTTTTCTGTGGTTGCTATCCCTCTTTAATGTTGTCCTTAATGAATGACTAAGGCATTTCACTGCTTCCTTGCAGATGATTAAGGTGTAGACAGACCATCACACTGCCTGGCTCAATCCTGTCTTCTACTTTGACACCTAGGTTGCCTGTGAAAGACCCATTGGCGCATACACGCAGCTATCTAGGCAGCCAAAGACACCATTTTCTCTGGCTTTGTG
>Ga0247782_1000190_pt1 | contig 74988 bp, 51 predicted proteins | sample UWRJL019104C5_FD_179928 | JGI IMG/M metagenome (GOLD analysis project Ga0247782, IMG submission 179928) | Plant litter microbial communities from Arlington Agricultural Research Station in Wisconsin, United States - UWRJ-L019-104C-5 | ecosystem: Environmental > Terrestrial > Plant litter >... | reverse complement strand
TTTATTAAATAATAAATGCTAAAAAAAAAAATTATTATAAATATAAATATAAAAATATAAGTTAATATAATTTATAAAAATTTAGTTAATAAATAGTTATAAAAAGCAATAATTTTTATTTTAAAGCTTATAAAGCTAAATAAAAAAATATTATAGTATTATAAAGCATATAAAGCTACTTTTTAAATAGTTAATATAAAAAGTTAAATAAAAGTTTTTATTTAAGTATTTTATATTATAAAAAAAAAGCTTAATACTTTTAAATTATTGCTATTAAAGCTAAGTATAAGCTATTTAAATATTATTTTAAATATAACTTTTATAGCATAATATTTTAATAATATTAAAAAGTTAACTTTAAAAACTTTATAAGCAAAATAGTTAGCAGCAAATAAACATATATTATAAACTTTATTAATATAAAATTAAAAAAAAAGCTTTTTTTAAAAAAAATTAATAATAATAAGCTTATAAATATTATTATTAACTTGCTAGCATATTTATAAAGCTTTTACTAATTATATTTTAAAAAAGCAAAAAAAAAATTTTTATACTAAAAAAAACAAAGCACTTAATTAATTTAATTAAAAAAGCTAAAATATTATTTAAGCTAATTTATTTAACTTTAAAAGCTTAAAAAAAATATTTAAAAAATATTTGCAAACAAGCAAAATTTGCTAATTATAAGCTAATATAAGCGCGCTAATTTATTTATAGCTAAAAAAAATAATATAATAAAGCTTTATATTAACTATTAAAAACTAAATAAAGTTATAATAAAAAATAAATATTTTTTGCTGCTTATATTTAAAATTATAAATTATTTAAGGTTTATTAAAATATTTTTTAAATTAAATTTAAAAAATATATATTATAAAATATATATTAAAGCTAGCAATTAATAAAAAACTACTTTTTAAATATAATATAAATATTTTAAATATATTAATAAAAGCTATTTTAAGTATTTTATTTTAACTATATAAAAAGTAATAATAGCTAGTAATATATTAATTATATAAACTAATAAATATAAAAATACGTTAAGCTATTAGCTAATAAAAACTTTTAATAATAATTAAAAGCTATAAGCATTAACGCTAATACTTTAAAAGTATAAATAAGCTTTTTATAGTTTAAATAAACTATATAGTATTATAAAAAGTTATTAACTTGTTAGTATATAATTTTAAAAAAAATTAGCATGCTAAATATATAAAATAGCTTAGTTTAATTTTAATATTAAATATTACTTAAGCATTTTAAATTTAGCAAACAAATTATTATAAAAGCTTAATTATATAGTAAAAAAAATAAAGTATAAAAATATAATTTTTATACTTTAAAAAAAACTTTAGCTATTTAATAAATTGCTAAAAAAAGTTTAAATTATTATAGTATAATAATAAAAACTAAAAAATAAAAACTAAAAAGTATTAGTATAAAATATTTAAACTATTTAAATAATATTATTAAAACTATATTTAAAAAAGTATTTTATAATAAAAAAACAAATAATAAAATTATATGTTAATTTAACTTTAAACTTGTTAGGAGTTAAATCACAATGTTAAGTTTGACAGTAGTAGTGTTAAGTATAAATATATTGATGATTAGGTTCTTAACTAAAGCAGTGCACTAAGAGACAAAGGATAAGTATGTCAAGAATAACATAATCCTTGCCAAGCCTAACTATAGGGTTAGAACCCTTAACAAAACTTTTATTATATAATTATAAAAAAAGTTTTTTAAAAAAAAAATAAAAAGTACTAATATATATGCTTAACTTATTAACTATATATAATATAAATTATAATAATAACTTAGTTAGCAAAACAAACTATTAAAAAGTTAAAAAACGCGCTTTAAAAAAATAAAAAAAGTACTAAAACCATTATTTATAACTAATATATTTTATATTTTATAATAAAAAAGTTAGCTTAAAATAAAATAGTATTTAAATTAAATATATTAAAACAATTTTATAAAATAATTAAAAAACTATAAACTAAAAACTTAATATTTATTAAATTAATAAAGATTATATACTAATAAGCTAAAATATATAAAAAATATTATATTTTTAAAAAAAACTAATTATTTTAGCTTAAGTAGCACTGGTTAAATAGCTAATATATTAATATTATAATAATTTAAAGGCTAGCTATATAAAAAAAATAAAATAGCTAAACTTTTATAAAAAAAGTTTTATTAAAAAAAGTTAAATTAAAGTATTTATAAATATATTATTATATATATAAAGTATAAAAAAACTAAAAAGCTAAAATATAAGCTATTTAAAAAACTATAAATATTTTTATTATTAAATTAACTATAGCAAAAAATTAGCTTAAATTTTATTATAAAGTTTTTATTTTATATTAAAGCTAATAACTTAGTATATAATATAATTTTAATAATTATTAATTATTTTATAAAAATAGCTTTATTTATATTTATAATAAAAATATTAAATATAACTATATTTATAGCTATACTATATAAAAAAATAAAGTGCTAATTTAAATTGCTAAAAAATATAGTAAACAATAAAAACAAGCTTATTATTAGCAAGTTTTAAAAAAAATTTTATAATAAGCAAAAAATTTATAAAAAATTATTAACTATATAATATTTATAAACTAATAATTAAATAAAAAAAATATATTAAATATTAAAAAAATACTTATAAATATATGCTATTAATAAGCTAGCAAAGTAAGCAAAAGTATTGCTTAAAGCTAAATTTATATATAATAATAATTAATATATAATTATAAGTTATTTATTATTTAATGCTTTATATAACTATTATTTAAAAATTATTAAATATATATTAAAACAGCTTTAGTTTAAAGTTTAAAAAGTAAAAAAATAGCTATAAAAAATAAATATAGTATAAAAAATATTATATAAATATTTAAAAAAAGTAATAAAAACTATATAAAAATATTATAATAAATATTATATATTTAAATAATATAATATTAAAAATATTATAAAGCTATTAACTGTATACTTTTATTTTAAGTGTGTCATGCAGATCCGCAGACCTGTTGGTCTGCTAAATCATCATCTGCTAAGTCAGCATCTATACATAGCTAGCATAATATATAATGCATCCTTTAAATTATTATTTTTTAACCTTAATAATTAATTCACATTTTGCACTTATCTTAGTACTAATAAATTAGTAGCTAGCATTTTGTTTAACGCACTAAAAAACGAAAACTTTGTTTTTACTAAAAACCAGACAAAAATTTTTTTTACCCTTTAATAATACCCCTATTTAAAAGCTAAATTAATTATATTTTTTATACTAATCTGGATAACAACCTCTCTAACTATTATATTTTACACCTTGCCTACCTGCTTGCTAGTATATTATTATAAACAAACAAGTTAACTTAAGTTTACAAATTAACCTAAATTTTAAATAATCTATATTTAATATAGCTAAAATTATTACTGCTATTATATTTTATTACCTTATCTTGTACACATTATATAAACAATAAAATATTAAGAAAAATTAAGCTTATAATAAGGTAGAAAGCATTTGCTTTTAACCTAAATCTTTAAGATCACAATATTACATTATCCTAACTTATAAAACTTTTTTTAAAACAACTATATAACATTATATAGTATATTTTAATTATTTGTTTTTTAAACAATTTAAATAATAAAATTATAAAGTAGATCTAAAAACTTAATATAAACTAAGTTAACATTATATAAAAAATTGTTTAACATTACTTTAATTTTGCTAACAAAAGATAACTATTAAAAAGATTAAAATAACTTACCTTGCTTTTATATTTTTTATTTTAAAAAATTAATAGCTAGAGTTTTAATACTTAATTTAACAAATTATATAGCTAAGCAAAATATTTAACCAACTAGACTTAATATTAAAAACCTTATAGTCTAAGCAATATAACTTTGCTAAAGCTTTTAATAAAATAACTACTAAAACTAACAATCTTTAAACTAAAAAATACTTTTTTACTATTTTTACAAACCTTTAGATCAATATTACCTCTTTTTATTAAACAGAACTTATAACTTAGAGCACCGCGTTAAGACCTCTACGCCTAAGCATTAAATTATAACGTTTATTAATTTTTAAAGCTAATTAATATAAAAAACAATTTTAATAATTTTTAAAACTTAAAAAGTGTTAGCTAATCTACCTTAACTGCTTTAATAGCTTAAATAAAAAAAACTTTATAAATCCTAGCCAAAGGATAACAAAACCAAGCAGCCTAAAAAAACCTATCTAAATAAAAACTATAGTATATTAGTTACTTTTATTTAAATTTAAACCTATTTTTTAGACCAAAAAACCATGCGTTAGTTAAATTAAACACCTATTAGCAAAATATATTCCTTTTTAAAAACAGTATGCGTAAGCATTACTAAAACCTAGCTCACAAAGCTATCGTCTAAAAGGACTTTAAACAACTACTCTATAAAAACACTTAGTTATAGTAGGCTAAAAAGTATAGTTTACAAACACAAAAGACATTGCTTACAAATATAAATAAAACACTTAAAAAACTAAAAGATTAATTTAAAATCTTTATAACACAAGCACTACAAAAACTTAAAAAACCATAAAACATTTTTAGCGCACAACAGTTATAAAACAAACAATTTATACAAATATAAGCATTATGCATAGCATAATTTTGTTAAGCAGCTAACCGCAATACTTTACTATAACAAATATTTAAAATTTATAGTATAATATACCTACTACTTTAATAGCTAATTTTATAACCTAAGACCAGTATATCTTTTAATAACTTTTTAAAACATTTAAAAAATAAAGCGTCTGCTTACAAACAGGCTATTACTACACCTAATATAAACAATAAATTTATTAACTAACGCTTTTTAAGCTATGCCTTAGCTATTATACTGCCCTTATTAGCTATACTACAGCTAAAATACATCTATACAGCCTAATAGGCTAATAACATATAAATAAGCTATAATAAAAACTAAAAGCTAAACAGCTAAAACAAATCTAACGTCTACTAGACCAAAAACAGAAGACGCCAGTAAAAAGGTTGCCCTAACACATATTTTAGCCACAGTAAACAAAACTAGCAAGGATTATTATACTAGAATTGTCCGCAAGAAAAATAAATAAACTAAAAACATTAGACTAATTAAAGCAACAAATTATATAACAGCCTATATAAACATTAATAAAATTGCTAGGTATAACAAAACAAATCTAATATATTTAAAAAACTAAATAAAGTATTTATAGCTTTAAACAATACTAAGCAAAAAATATAAAAATGCTAATTAAACAATAATAGCTACTTTTTTTTTAAAACAAATATTAAATAGTAAAAGTAAAGCTTTTAACGTTAACTTAAACGTAAACAATATAGCTTTATATAACTACTTATTTTCTTTTAAATTAGTAACACTTGCAATAACCATAACAGTAATAAAAGCTAGACATATATATTAAAAATGCAGTATTTTGTTCCCTTTACGCAATAAATATATAATACACATTTTTAATAATATCTGCAACAAAATATATAAACTACCTATAATTAAAAAGATTTACAATCTTAAAATTAAAATACCTTAAACTAGTAGCACCGCTTTTATAACAACAAATCTACACACCTTAAAAAGCCTACCAATACAATGTTAAACAAAAAGACGCATTAAAACCATCTTAAAGCCTAAAGCCTTGCGCAACAACCCTATAAAATATATATATACTAAAATAAGGATTAGATTTTTAAGATTTAATTAAAAGCACATAGTATGCGCTAACCTTAAAGCATTTAAACGCATAGTTAACAAAAAGTTTTTGTAAAAAAATTGCCCTTAGCACTAAATTATATAATTTAATGTGCTAAAAATAATTTAAAGCGTTAAAAGCAATATTGCTATATATTAAAAAGCAACTTTTAATATTTTAATACTAGCTATTTAAAACAAAAAAAGCATAAAAATTTTAATAACTATTATAGTATAAATTAACAAATAGCTTAAATTAAACATTTTACTAAGTACTTTTTAGTTTAATAAGCATAACATAACCGTTAACGTTTTTAAATAAACTATAATAATTAAATCTGCTTACAATATTTAAATATTAATAATAATCTGCAAAAAACACGCTTTAATCTAATAAAAAGTTACTTGCGCTACAAATATAATTATCCCTTTATATATAATAACTTGCGTGCAAGCAAATTTTGTTAATATTTTTAATAATAATTATATAAAAAAAAGGTGCAACTATATATTTATACTATTTATATAAGGGCTACTAAGTGTAATGTTAAACGCTAAGTCACTAAAACAAATCTTATACTTAAACATAACAAACAAACTAATTAAAATCTAACAAAACTATTATTTTAAGACTATAAAAAATCTAAACGTTAACAAACTTATATAAGTTAATTAAACTAAAGTAAGCATGCTTAAAAAAACCTAATAATAAATAGATCTTAATAATTTAGACTTTAATATAACCTAAGCTATAAACAACTTTTTAAATTTTTAAGATTTTTTTATATAGAAAGCATAAAACATACTAACTATAAATAAGTTAGACATATTATTAATACTATAAAATGCTATAACAAACAGTTATAAAACAAGACCTTTTAGACCTAAAACTATTTTGTTTAAAATAACATCTTATAGTATTTACGTCTTAAACAAACAATTAAAGTAAACAGATTATAAAATTAAAACACTTAAACAATACAATATGTAAACCTTTAAAAACATTATTTAACTTCTTAACTAAAAATAACTTTAAGTTAACCTTATTTAAAAATAGTAAAACTAACAACAACGCATAAAACTATATAAACTAAGTATTAAAAATATAAACATTTTAAACAATACGTATAATAAACTACATTATAAAAGCAAACTTAATTAAATAAACAAACTAAGCTTATTTAGCTGCCCTATCTTTATTACTTAAAAAATAATTAAAAACAAATGCAAAGATTATGTTATAGTTAATTTGCACGCTTTAAATAATATTACTATCTTTAATATTTACTTAATGCTATATTTAAAAAATATTATTGCAAACATTAAAAATAAATTAGTTCTCTTAGTGTTTAATGCTATATTATTTTTTTATTAACTTTTTATATATTTAAAACATAAAAACAAAATAGTTATTATATTTTTACAAGGACTAAAAGTGTTAAACGTTGCACTAATAAGTTTTAAAAATAGCCTAGCTTATGCCTAATAATTTATAAATAATAAGCTAAAAAAATATAAACACTTTTGCTATGCATATATTAATAATATTATAATTGTTAGTAACAACAAAGTAGACTATATTAACTAATTATATAAAATTTTTTTTTTTTTTTAAAAAATAGGTCTTACTTTGTTGCTATATAAGTTGTTTTATAAATACTTCTTAATAAAACTTTTAAGACATATAATTAGCAGTAAAAAAATCTTATTTACTAAATACTGCATAAAAGCTATATATAAAATTAAAATACTTAAAACTTTAAAAAATTTAAAAATATATATTAGCTTAACAATATAGCTTGGCAAATATATACCCTAGTTTTAATAAAAAATGTTACTATTATAAACTAAAAAGACGTAAATAATTATAAAAGAACAAGTTTAAAAAAAACTCTTTATAAAAAATCTAACAAATAAAAAACAATAAACATTAAAACAAACGTTTTAACTAACTAAAGCTAAGTTGCAAAGCTTTTAAATCTTATAAAAAAATTTTATATTAAGCAACTACTTTATTTACTAGCAATATAATAAACAAACCTTTTTTAAAATTAACGCTTTTTGCAAAAAAGCTATAGCATTATAATATTTTACCTAGCTACAAATTAGTTAAAAAAACTAATCTTAATTAATTAAATCTAACTAATTATATATTTAAGCAAAATATTTATAAAAACAAAAGCAAAATATTAAGCAATAAAACTAAAAGTTTCCTGCCTTATTTAGTTATATAAACAATTATAACCTTAAATATAATCTTGCGTCCAGCTTATTATAGTTTTAATAAATTATAAAGCTATTAAAAAAATTATTAACTAAAAAAACATAGCTATAATAAATATAGTTAAGTTAAATTTTAAATTAGCATAAGCAGCAATTTACTTAAAACAATATAAATTAAATATTAAACATATTTTAAATAAAGTTAACTTAGTACTAAACGCGCTATTAAAACTATTAACTACCTTTAATACAAAAAACAAAGCAAAAGCTAACTATTAGTTAAAAAGCATTTTAAACAATATACTTAAAATGTTTATAGTTTACAAGCCTAGAATTTTTAATAAATTTTGCAAAACATTTAAACAAAAATATTAAGATAACCTAAGAACTTATAAACTTATTAAAAAACTTGCTAACTAAATAGCTGCTAAAAGCATAAAATTTAAGCTATTAAATAATAGGCTGCTATATTACTTACTATATAGTAATAATTATAAACTGCTTATACTAAACCTATACGTTTAACAAATATTAAAACAAGTATACAATAATAAATAACACTTTAAAATAAAAAAGATGCTTAATAACTTTTAATTATTTAATATTAAAAAATTGTTTAAAAAAATTAACTAATACTTAAAACATTATTTTAACTGCATAACTTATAAAATAAATAAATAAAAACTACTAAGTACTTTAAAACTAATACTTATAATAAATATTTTATATTATACTGTCTTTATAGACTTTATTATAGGCCTACTAAAGGTGTCTACATATAATATACTTTAAAAACTCTTTAAGCATAACATATTTAATTATTTGCTAATAATAATATGCAAATTTAGTAAACAAACTTTACTAATCTTAAAAAATATTATATATATAGCAAAAAAATAAGCTATAATATTAAGCTATATATTGCTATTATATAAATAGAGCATATTATACAAAATTATATTTAACAAAAATCTTAAATTTATAGTAAAACTATAAGATTTACTATTTACTAAAATAAAAACAAAACTTGCTAAATTAATAGCATATTACCTATAAATAAATAGCTAGTTAAAAAAAAAAAATTAAAATATTAAAATTATAATATATTATTACTACGCTAACTTAAATATTGCATAAATATTTATAATAATACTATTATAACATAATTTTAATAATATAAAGCAAGCAATACTAAAAAGATCTTTAAATAAAATAATATTAGGTTTTAAGCTAGCAAAACCTTTATTTATTATTTATGCTTTAACTAATACAATAAATTATAAGACCTTTTGCATAATATATTAAAAAAAAGCCTAACTTATAATTAATTTTGTAGCCGCAAAAATAAAAATATACTACAATACGTTATATAAACCTTAGGAGTATAACGTTAGCAGCAAGGTATTCTTAAAACTTTATAAAGGATACTATTTACTAAGCAAACTAAGCAAAAAATAGTTCTAACAATATATTAAGCCCTTAATAGTTATGCGCTAAATTAGCAACTTAGCATACAAACTTAACTTTTTATAACATTAAAAAGTTTACTAAGTTATATTAGTTGCTTAACTATATTTTATACTAACTATGCTAGACCTTTTTTTTAAATAAAGACTATAACTAGAACAAGTGTTTATAAACAAGGACAACAAGAACTAAAAATTTTACAAAATAAAAAAGTTAACAAACAAACATATTATTTAAACATAATAAGAACTAAAACTTAAATATTTAGTTTAATAAAAAAAATACTCTTTTATTTATAACTAATAATATTTAAAAAAAACACTTATATAAAACGCAATAAAACTTTTTAATAACTATAACAAATAAAAACTTATAAGTTTAAATAAACTTAAAAATAAAAAGCAAGCTAATAAAAAAGCACAACATATTAAGTTATTAAAAACATTACTATTAAATAAATAAAAAATTATAAATATAATTTTATAAACTAATATTTAAGTACAACTATTATAAGTAAATAAAATATAAAAATATAATACTTTTAATACCTAAATAAAGTACTTGCTTACTTATTGCTAACTATAACTGCCTAATTAGTTATAGTATATTTTTTATATATATTTTATTTTATATATTATAACCTTTAAATATAAAACACTATCTACTTTATAAATTATTTAAAATGCTAATTATTATTATTGCGTATTTAATAAATTATAATAGCGCTAACTATTTTAGCAATTAAAAGCTTAACAAAATAATTTTTTTTAATTTTAACTTTTTATAAGCAATGCTTAAAACGTTATCGCTACAATATTTTTTAAAATTTTAAGCAGCATACAATAAGATCTTTAATAATAAAAAAGGCTATAACATAATTATATACTAGTTATTTATATTAAGCAAACAAATTATATATTTATTAAATATATTAAAAATAAATAAGCACACATTTAATATATATGCTTACAACCTTAAACAATACTAAACTAGAGTTATGCAAACTATTTTACTAGCACTATAGTTTTACTATTAAAAGGTTATGCGTACATTATTAAAATGCCGCCTTAATAAAAAGCTTTTTAATAATAACTTCTAAAAAAGCATGTTAGCTTAGTTAAACAAAGCTATTAAAGCTAGCATTTATATTAGTTAAGCAGATAATGCTTACATTTTACTTAACTTTATTTTTTTAAAGAATTTTAAAGCTTTGCAAATTATTAAAAATATATTAAGCAGACTAAACAGTATGCCTACCTAAATTTTATATAAAATCTAAAATGTAGGTTTAATTTAGTATACTTAAAATTTAGCAAACAAAACAATTTTAATAGTTTAGCGCAATTAAGCAAACGTAGCTAATTTTAAATATGCTAAAGCAATGCTTATAATAGCAAAGCTAATAGTTAACCTAATAATAAAAGGCATAAGTACAACATTTTTATAACTAAATAATGTTTTACTAATAATTTATTGTTAACTAAAAAAGCTAACGTAACAATTGCAAAATATAATTACTTTAATAAAACAAACAAAAATAAATTATATAAAAAATGCAAACATTACAAAACTTTAACAAATAATAAAACAAAACTTTAAACTTTTATAAAAAAATAATAACGTTAATATTAATACAGTTTACTTAATTAGTACATTTAAAAAATTTTAAAACTTTATAATTAAATATACTAACGTAATATTGCTTTGCAATCTTTATTAAGCACTTTTTAAAAAACTAATTAATGCTATTATTAAAACCTGTTTTAATAAAGCATTTAAATAAGCTTAATTTTTTATAACCTTAGCTAAAAACAAACATATTAAAAAAATATATTTTAATATGCTAAAAGCAAATAATAAAATTTAAAAAAACTTTTTATTATAAGCTTACAATTTAGTAAACAAATAAATAAAACAAATTATTAAAACCTACCTTAAAAATAATACTAAAGCTAAAAACTAAACATATTAAATTAACAATTTAATATAGTAAATAAACAAATATAGTACAAAAATTATAAAATTAATAGCTAATATAAAAAAAGCTTAAAATATAATTAATATAAACACTAGCTATATTATAAATTTTAAAAAACAATTTAAGCGATTAAAAATAAACTATAATATTTTTTTATTGTTTTAGCTAAAAAAAAACTTTTTTAATTTACTATTTATATCTAGTTAATATTAATTTTTATAGTTTAATTTGCTAGCTATATCTAGCTAAAGCAATATATTAAATAGTTTAGTTTACTATTTATATCTAGTTAATTTAATATATTAAGTACTATAATTTTTGCTTTCTTTTTACTTTTGTTTTTTTAAGTCCTTTAGTTTTATTTTCTTATTTTTTAACCCTTAGATAATTTATTACCTACATCTAGTTAATTTAATAAATAAAAGCAAGTTTTATAGTTTTTGCTTTTTTATTTTCTGTTTTTTAAATAATCTTTAAAAATTATAATGTTGCATTAAGCTTAGGCATTTTTATAATAGTTGTTATTGCCTTCCCCTTGCTTATTTTTTACTTGCTTTTATATAACACTATAGCATCTATATAATAATAAAATTGCATGACATAATAGAACTAAAAGATCGTAACAATCCTTATTTAAAAAGGGGGGTAAATATTATATAGATCTGCAGACCTGTTGGTTTGTTAAGTTATTATCTGCTAAGTCAGCATTTATACATAGCTAGCATAATATATAATGTATCCTTTAAATCATCATCTTTTAACCTTAATAATCAATTTACATTTTGCACTCATCTTGGTACTAACAAAGTGCAAAAAAAAGCTAGCACTTACTTATATTAAAGCAAAAGTTTTAAAAAAAATTAAATTGTAAGCATATTATATTTAGTTGCTAAAAAATATATAAAAGTATATAAAATTTTTTTATATTATTATTAAAACTATAAAAAAATTATAAAAAAATTAGCAAGCAAGCAAAACCATTAAACTTAAAAAATAAATAAAATAAATAAGCTATTAAAAATATTATATAGTATAAAAATAATTAAAAAAAAAAAGTACTTAATAAAATAAAAAAAATAGCTAATAAAATATAATATTTAAAAACTATTAAAATATTTAATTAACTTAAAAAAGTTAGTAAATAAATATAAAAAAAAAATTAAAAAGTTATACTTTAAATAAAATAATTTAGTAATATTATAATAATAAAAAAACTATAGCTATTTAGCAAAAAAATATTATTTATTTAATAAATAAATAAATATATTTAGTAATAAATAAAAAAACTAATATAATAATAAGTTAGCAAATAAATAATAATATTTATATTAACTATAATAATAAAAAATAAAAACAAAATAATAATAGTTATAAAGGCTAGCTATAAACCTAAATAAAAATAAGTATACTTAAAAAAAAATAATTTAAAAAGCAAACAGCAAGCAACTATTTTTAAAAAATAAAATAAAAAATTAAAAAAATTAAAAAAAAAACTAATAAAGCAATAACTAGTTAATAAATTATTATAACCTAGTTTAATAATAAATATAATAAAAAGTGCTAATAATGTTTTAAAATATAATATTATAAAAAGTAATAATATAAAACATTTTTAAATGCTTGCTATTAATAAACTAAGCAGCATAGTTTAGCTAAAAAAATTATTTAAAGCTTTAGTTTTTATATTAGCTAATATAGTCTAGCTTTAAACAAGCATTATAAAGTTATATATAAATAAAAAATAGCTTATTATAAGCTTATAGTGTATATTTTAACTAAAAAGAAATAAAAAATTATGCTTATATAGCAGCTGCACATAGTTAACTTGTTGCTAAATATTTTTTAAATTAATAAAGTTATTAGCTTAAATATTTTATATATATATATTAGTTAGTAAATATATAATAAATATTAAGCAATAATATATATAAAAAAAAAATTAATGCTAAAAGTTAGTAAGCAGCAAGTAAACTAAGCTTTATATTAAATAATAGCTAAACGCTAATTTTAAATAGCTTAAATTAAGCTATATTTTTTTTAATAATATAATAGCAAAAAGCTAACTTAGCTTTTATAAAATTATTAAGCAAGCAACTAAATATAATAATATTGTTATAATATATTAGCAAGCTATTTTTATTAACTTTTTTTTTAAAACACTTTATAGCTTATTAAAGTTTAGCTTAAATTTTACTAAGTAATTAAGCAGCGCTTAAAAGCAAACTAAAACTTAAAGTAATTAATAAAAAAATAATTGCTAAATATTTAAAAAACTTATAATATAATAAGCATAATAATTTTATATGCATATAATATACTTAGCACTTAATTATTAAAAAGTAATAATATATATAATTTTTAAATTAATATATACTTTTAAAACATATTTTATATATAAAAGCATGCTATTTATATTAATATTTTTATTAAAATTAGCATTTAACTTATTAAGCATATATATAATATAATTATAATAGTTTTATTAAATAATTTAATTAAATAAATATTTTTAAATAAATTTGGTATAAAAAAGCATAGCAATAATAATAAGTTAGTAAACAAACGCAAAAAAATTAAATAATACTAATAAAAAAAAAAAATAAAAAAAAAAAAAAAAGTATAATATAAAGCAAATGCTTTATAAAAAGTTAGCAATTAAGTATAAAAATGCAAATATAAAAGTATAAAAAAATAGCTTTATAAATATATTATAATAATAAGTAAAATAATAATTGTTATAAAAATTATAAAAACGCAAAATAAAAAGGGCTAATTAAAAATTTAATAATTAGACCTTATTTAAGTAAACATATATTTAATTGCTACTAAAAACTAGTAGTAAAAAAAAAAGGAACAGTATAAAAAAGACATACCTTTTTTAAAGACTAACTATTAAAAAAGTATATACTGCTTGCGCAAGCTTGCTAAAAGCAAGCTAAAAATTAGCTAAAGGCTTAATAAGGTCTTATAGCCATATATAATTAGCATACTAAATAAAAATAATTTTTTATAGCTACTTTTTAAAAGCTAGCATATTACCTTATAACGTACTAAGCCTTAAACCTTACACTAAAATTATTAGCAATAAAAATTTTAAGTTTATAAGCAAGCTATAAAAAAATATATATAATATTTTTATAGCATACTATTTTTAAACAAATAAAGCATTTAAATAAAAAAACTAAATTATAAAAATTGTTATATGTTATTATATATTAACTAATTTTAATATTTTTTAAATTAAAATTTTATTAGCTTTATAATATTATTTAAATAATATGCTAGCTATTACAATTAATAAGTTATTAAATAAACTAGTTTTAAAATTTTAGTTATAATTAGTAGATAATATTTTTAATAATAAACAAAGTATAAAAGTTAATAATAATGCTATTAAAATTTTTTAAGCAAAATATATATAAAAAGCTAAATACTTTATTAATATTGCTAGCATAATTACTAAAAAAAAGTATAATAATAAGCATATATTAATAAAATTTTAAAAAAAAAAAATTTAAAGCTAGTTACTATTAAAAGTGCTAAAAATTATTAAAAAGTTAAAAAAATTACTATAAAAATAATTTAATTTATAAGCAAACATTTAGTAATTAAATATATTATTAAGTAACGCAAATAAAATAATAAGTTTAACTAAACTATTAATATAGTTAAATTAAACCTATTAGTACTAAACTTAGTTATTAAATATAAAACTAACAATTTTATTAATTAAAAAAAAAAAATTTAAAAAGCAAAAGTATAAAAATAGCGCTAAAAAAAGTTATAATTGCTTAGTAAAGCAATAAGCTTAACAAAATAATATAAATATATGTTAGCGCTTAATATAGCTATTAATAAGTATAAATAATTTAATAAATTAAATATTAAAGTTAGTAATTTATATATTATAAAATTTTTTTTAAAATATTTAAATAACTATAAAATAATTTTTATACTTTTTTATTAATAGTTATACTTTTTTAATATAACTTATACCTTTTAAAATTTTAATAAAAAAAAAGTACTTTAATATATACTTTGCAATTATATTATGTTTGCAAAATTTTTGCTAAAAATCTTTTTTTGTTAACCTTAATAAAATTATAGCTAAAGTTACTAGTTATAATGCTAACTTTAATAAAAAAAGCATAGCTAAAAAAACTAACTATAACTTTGCTAAGCTTAATAAGTTATAAATTAGCTTTTATATAATAATTGCTAACTTTAGCAAACTAAAGCTAAATAGTATTAGTTTTATTTAAACAACTATTATAAGTTATATAATTAAAGCTTAGCTTAATAATGCGCGCGTTATATAAAATAGTAATAAAAATAGCAATTATATAAAATAATATAAAAGCTAACTTTAATATTAAAAATATTAAAAGTTATTTTTAAAAAAAAGTAGTAATAATTAATTTAAAAAGTAAAACAAATAATAATAATATTAAAAAAATAGCAACAAAAATAATAATAATAATATTAGCGCTAACATAGCAAGCAATAAAAAAAAAAGCTTAATAAAAAATATAGGCTAGGCTAGCTTTAAAAAAAACTAGCTGTTTAAAAAGCTAAAAAAAAATAATAAAGCTAGCAAAAAAGCTAGCCTAGTTAGCTATAAAAAAATAAAACAACTTTTTTAAGCAAAAGCAATAGTAATAAATAATAATAATATTGCTACAAGTAATAAAAAAGCTAATAAATATAATAAATTTAATAGCTTGCTTTTAAAACAATTAAAAATAAGTAGCAAATCTTATTAGCGCTATTAAAGCAAATAAAAATATAAGTAATAATATTATTATAAATTAATTAATATTTATAAAAATTTAAAAAGCTAGCAAGTATAATATTAAAAAAAGTGAATAAAGCAAAAAAGCTATAAAAAGCACTACTTTTTTTTATAGCTATAATAGCAGCAGCTTAAAAAATTAATAAGTTTTTTAATAAAAAAACTAATAAAGCTTAAGCTTTTAATAAGCTTATTAAATTTATTAAAGCATAAGTTTAAAAAACTATTATAGCTGCAAACAATAACAAACTATAAAAAGTTTATTTGCTTAGTAAAGCAGCTATATTAACAATTAAATATTATAAAAACAATAGTAGTTTAAATATTATAGTTAGCAGCAAACTAGCATATTTAAGCTAACTAAATTTAATATAAGTAGCAATAATAGTATACTAGCTAATATTATTTTTTTATATAATAAAAAATAAGCTTATTAAAAACAAAGCTTAATAAAAAAAATAAAAAATATTAAAAAAGCTAATAAAAATACTATTATAAAAAATATTATAAAAAAAATTAATAATAAAGTTAAGCAATATATTATAATAGCTAAGCATAGCATATAAAGCAAAATTGTTAGCAGTTTGCGCTTAAACTTTATAGCTAAAAAAAAGCTTAACTAAATTAAAGTTAAAATTAATACTATTATAGCTATTTATAATAGTATATTAAACTTATTTATGCTTATAACTAATAAATTATTAAAAAAAAAATTTTAATAAAAAAAAAAAATAAAAAAAAAAAAAAAAATAAATTAAAAAAATTTTTTTTTTTTTTTTTAAAAAGCAATACTTAATAAAAGTTTTAACTTTATAGTTAGGCTTAGCAAAAATTATATTACTTTTAACATACTTATTCTTTGTCTTATAATATATTGTTTTAGTTAAAAACCTAATTATTAATCTATTTATACTTAACACTACTACTGTTAAACTTAACATTATAATTTAATTCTTAATAATTTTTTAAAAAAAAAACTTAGGACAATTAAGTTGTTTCTCTTCCCTAGTATTAAATATATGTTTAGGTTAACATAATAATATATTGTTGTTATGTTATATTTGTGTACAGTAAGAGTTAAGGTTTAAATTAAATATATTAAACTAATATATACTTTTAATACATTATAATAAAGCTTATAAGTGGCTGTCTAACATATTTATAGGCCTATACTCGCCAATAGTTAATAATATTAACTATTATCTAGTTGCTAAGAGTAAGATTACTATAGCTTAAAAAAGGCCTGTGCAACAAGCAAAGACCTTAAATAATTATTTTATACTATAATATATCCCACAGCTAGGGAGCCCCCAGACGCAAAGTCAGCAGAGCGCTATAAGGGCCTCTTGCGCCACGAGGCGTCGTTAATCTTCTAGATACGCACCGAGAAGATCGGGCTAAGGGCCTTTTTGCACATGCAGCGCGTCCCAGGCTACCCTACGCCGCTCTGCAAGTGCGCAGCCAGCAAAAAGACAGCAGCTTATATTATCTTAAACTGTAGCCTTTTAAGTAATAAGCATAAAAAGCTACGCTAAAAGCTTGCTTTAGCTTGCTTAAAGTTAAAAGTAGACCTAGTTGCAGCTATAAATAAACTAAAAAGCGCGCAAAATATAGCCTAGTAGCTTTTTTGCACTAAAAGGCTTATAATATATAACCTAGCTAAATAAATTAAAAAAGCCTGCAAAAGCTTATAGCAGCTACTTAAAAAGCGCAAAAATAAAATAAAAAATATAAAAACGCTTTATAAAGTTAACTTTAATAAGCTTGCTAACTTTAAAAAGCTTATAAAATAAAGCATAAGCTAAGCTTTTATATTTTACTTGTTTGCTTTTTTTAATTAAACTTAACTAAATAAAACCTAGTATATAAAAAAAAAAATATAATAAGAGCTTTATATAGGTAGCGCAAGCGTTTTATTTAGCTAAAAGAGCGCTTTAAAGGCTTTAAAAGGCTTAGCAAGCTTTTTAGCGCGCTTTAAAGGCTCCTTTAAAACAGTTTTTGCTTGCAAATAAAATGTAAGATAGCCGCGCTATAAGACAGCTAAGCAAATTACTTAATAATAATAATAATAAATATCCTACAGCTATATTAGCTACGTTTTTTAACATTTAAATAGACAATTGTCACGGTCGAGCTAGTTTAGAGAAGGCAAGGCTCCTTGTAAATACTGCATCTATTGTATAGAATCTACAGATAAGGAAGAAAGGAAAAGAAGTGCTAATGTAGCCCTATGGGCGTGGAAGTAAATACAATGGTAGGGGTGGGGTGGGTGCCCCAACCCTAATGGGACCAGCCCTGTCAGTGGCAGTGAGTGGTACGGGCCGTCAGCCCATAACTACAATCTATTAAAAGTAGGCTTAAATATAAGTTATACAGCTAGGTGTAGCCTAAGGCACTGTTTAGTGCTTAGTAAAAGTATTAGCTTATAAAAGCTTGCTAGGTATAAGGTTAGATCAAGGGATATAATAGAGGTATAAGGGCTGTAGGTCGCTATAAAGCACTATAAATAAAGTAGTATGCTTAAGGAGCAAAAAAGTGAGTTAATAGGCGTAGACTTACTAAATAGTAAGTAGATAATAAAGTGCTAGTAAAAGGCGTGCAGGCTTAGTATAAAAAGTATATAAAGCATATAAGGCCTATAAAACAATATATATAGTAGCATACTATAAATAATATAATAAAAAACTTAAGACTTATAATAAGCGCTATAATAAAAGCTATAATAAAAGCTATAATAAAAGCTATAATAAAAGCTAAAAGTTAATTAATAATAAGCTATAATATATTTTACGGCTATATTTAACACCTAGCTATATTTAACACCTTTTTTTTATATAAAAAACGTTTGTGCGCAACTTTATAACTTGGTTAATATTAATGTTATAATAATATAAATAGTACTAATCGATTTATAACTAAATAATAAGTTTAAAGATAATTTTTTTTATATTTATAACATTTTTACTTAGCAAGTTATAAAGTAATACGCTAAGCAAAGATTATATAATTTTTTATAAGGATTATATTATAGTACTAATAATATAATAATATATAACCTGTTTAATATTAAAGTAATTAAATTAAAAAATATATTATTAGATTTTTTATTTTAATAAAAAGGTAATAATAATATTTAGTTATATTATTAATTATATAATTAAAATTAATAAAGTTATAAATTTATATATAAACCTTTTTGCTAATATTTTTTTATAATCCTTGCTTATTTAACTAATACTTTAATAACTTGCTAAATAAAAATATTATAAATATAAAAAAATTATTTTAAACTTATTACTTAGTTATAAATTAAATAGTACTATTTATATTATTATAGCATTAGTATTAGCTTAGTTATAAAATTATGCACAAACGTTTTTTATATAAAAAAAAAGTGTTAAATATAGCTAGGTGTTAAATATAGCTAGGTGTTAAATATAGTTAGGTGTTAAATATAGTTAGGTGTTAAATATAGCTAGGTGTTAAATATAGCTAGGTGTTAAATATAGCTAGGTGTTAAATATAGCTAGGTGTTAAATATAGCTAGGTGTTAAATATAGCTAGGTGTTAAATATAGCCGTAGAAAACGTTATTTATAAAGCGTTTATTAATATAAAAAAAGGTTTAAAATAGCATTATAATTATTATATAAGCATTAAAGCATATATTAAATCTATAAATAAAAATTTTAAACTAATTTAAAAAATTTAGTTACTTTTATATTTTTATTTAAACTTGTTAAAGACAATGTTATATTATTATAATAATAAAGGGGAGGTAAATATATATTAATAATAATAAAAGGAAGGTAATGCTATAAAGAAATATTAGCAGTATATATATATGGCAGTATAGTGCATAGAGTGCGAGTATGCAATCTGCACTGTTGCATCCCAACAAAACTAATTTTTAAAGCTAAAGTTAAAGCCATAAAGCTAACATAGAGCAATAAGCAGCAACGGCCAGGACCTAGCTAGATAGCGTTACAAAACCAAAGTTTTAGTTAGCAAACATGTCTACGCCGCTGTTAGTCTCTTTGCATAATAACAAAGCTTAAACGCGAGGGGTAGAACCAGGTAGCAGTTAGGAATCCGACATATCAGTGTTTGTTTTTGTGAGACCACATTAGATATGAGTGTTGGTCCCTTGATAACGCTTGCGCTCCAACCAGTTGGTGAGCAATTTTTCTGGTGCATTCTATCGTCGCACAGCCCGTCTCTACTTGATTTCCAGTATCAACCATACCCCAACGGCATATGCTTTCACCTTGTAAATTGTTAGATTCTCAGGGCATGTTTCCGTTAATATATGCTGACAGGGGAAAATATGATCTAAACATACATTCCTTTCAGTTAGGGTCGTAAGGTCCCAAAAGCTACCGTGTTAGTCCGTGCGGCATTCCTATCTAGCGAGCGTTTGCTTTAGGTGCAGCCTCCCTAGTACGGACGAAAGGGCGACAGGTAAGAATGTTGGAGGGTCTAAAAATAGACCGGAGATGGGAGTGTTGGTCGACGTGCTAATAATGAAGAAGGCGATACTATGGCGAAGGCTATGAAGGCAGGACGCAGTACTTAGGTCGGGATTAGGCGGGTAAGATTCATGTTATTCCTCCGGTGAGATACAATAAAGGATTCCAGTTACAAGACAACTCTTAACTGCCAACAGAGACGTTAGGAACATAATATGCAGGGTGTAGTTAGGAATAGTTATGGGGAATGTTATTTATTGGGCACATGCTCTGTATCGTACGATCTGAAAAGGTTTTCATAACAAATAATGAATTTCTGTTGTTGTTTATTACGCTGGACTGTCCCGCTATTGGACGATTCCACTCCCAGCGGTAGACTACTGCCTAAAGGAGGCGCAACCGAAAGAAGGTTATTCCCTGAATCTGATATTGTACAGTCTCTATTGCCACTTACATGTGAACCAACAGCTTCCGATGCATTCGACGAGCCTCCGGCCCTCGTCACACCTCAAACGTCTATAAATATGTGGTCTACAGCCCAGTCTCCCCCTCCTGTTTTCTTCTTCACTCATCATCACCTCGAACAGCCAGTCCCAACCTCCCTCTTCAGCATTCAGTTCCCCGCGCTATGGCGTCCAGGGAGGCGAGCAAGATGGAAGCCCTGTCACTTTTTATATCCCCTTAGAAGGGGCTTTCACATTTCTCATAGTCAACACCATCACTGGAAGCACCTGTTCTAACATTTCACATTCCAACCTTCATCAGCAACTACAACAATGAAGGACCGCTATTGACGTCCTAACCCGGATGCCTCACAAAGTCAGCCTCTCCTTCCCACTCCGGCTTCAAGCGAGGGATCAGCCATGCCATTGCCTGCATCATTAACAATACCAGAGGGACAAGCACACCACCGTGCTATACGAACCCCTGACGCAATGTAGGAACCGGATCGGAAGAGGCAAATCCCGGATCCGGTCCGGGATCCGGAGCTAGACCAGACTGCTCCTCTTCGTAGAAGGCGGTAAAATCAAAAATTGGTGAGCAGATGTCGGACCTAGTCCGGGGTCAAGAGCTGGGAATCAACCAAAGCTACTTTGCAGCTGCCGCTCAGGACATACGCACACCGCACATGCCTCCCTATCGGCTTCGAACCCAGTGCGGGCATACTGCTATGTCGCGTGCCATATTGCTCGCCCGCCCTTGGCACAGCCATCACCGGTTGACAACCTCCCTATCTGCCTAGTTAATAGGGGCGTATTGGCAGCACACCCTCTCAAGCGATGTGGATTAAAAAACCCACCTTGAGTAAGACTCTGTGGCCATATATCCACCACGTCACCACATACTACAACCACCGCCCCCTCCTTCACGAGGCATTACTAGTGGGTACACTGGTTGTTGGCTTCATTCCGAAAAGCCTCACGGCGATTGGGACCAGGCTACAATTGCGCCAGATTATTCGACTGGCTCGAAAGCGTTCGAGTGTTCAGAACGCTGGGACACGCGCATCGTCGCCTTGCTGGCCAACATGGGTGGCATCCGTGTATTGCGGTTCAGCGGTATAGCCGTAGGCTAGGGGGTGGGGGGGCCTTAATATATGTCATCGCGAGCCAGAGTGTGCCAGATTATACGACTGGCTCGAAAGCGTTCCTAAGTGACGACGGCGGGACTGATCACCCTGACTACCGAGTGCAGCAAGCACTGAAAACCAGTCGGGCTCACCATTATGCGCCTTGGGGAAACATCCAACCCTAGTATTCATTATGCCAATGCTCATTACACCTATGTATAGGCAGACTGGCGGCTATAGCGAACTAGGTGGGCCCTCCATGACGGCAGTATTGAAATCCAGCCACAGAACTGATAAAGAACGGATACAACTCCTCGTATTACTCCCGCTCAGTTGCCGCCTGTTAGAGGTGGAATTCTACAATACAGTGATTCGGGAACACAAAACCAGAACTACCGTCTAGACATCCCTAAACACTACAGTCTAGACACACATCCACATATATACACGACACACAACAGGACGCAGAACATGTCCTGTCCTTGCTCTTGGGACACCGCCAAGGCAAAAGCAGGGGAAAGTGTATGCGCCAACGGAATGCAACTGTGCCGACGTGACTCTCTCGGTCTGTGGATCAAGTCGCAGCGATATTTCAGACGCTTGCTACGTCGGCAGACGGCGTGTGGTGTGGTGTGGCGCGCATTCACCGATCCAGACAGTGACAATGCCACGGAAATGAAGACATGGCGATTTCATCATGGGTTGAGCGCCTCGACGGATGGCTCCGTGAGTTGTTGGATATCCTCGTATCCCAGCTTGTTGTGTTCAATGTAGAACAGAGCGAAAAGGGTCGTCTCAGTGCGTCTCTCTCTTGGGCTGCTTACCAGGGCCCGGCGGCAACAGCTGAGGAGATAGGAATGGTACTTCCATATATGGTCAATGACTTCACGGGTGTCAGCAAATGGTGTGTACACGCACAGCTTTGTCGATGAGGTGTATAACTGGGGAAGACAGTAGACCGACACGTCACCTCCGTCTGAAGACCTTTCAGATCTTCATTTACCTATTTACCAACCCATGCTTGGTTTGTTGCAGCCATGGTTTGGTGAACGCGACAGGTTAGCGAAGCCATTCGAGCAGCTAACATCATATGTGAATGGAGACAAATTCCCTGCCCCGCACATAGTCCTGTCTCCGTCCTGGCCCACTCACCGAGGCCAGCAACGAGAAACGGTAGATGTGAGCCGCTCATAAAGCCCACACTGATAGGAAACCCCTTCAGTGGTCCCGCAGAGACATGTTACCGCTCGAGAACTCGGCCCGTGTACTCGAGTGTGGAAGTTGTCAAGTCAAGTCCTCCTGTTGGCCATACGCCCAATACCCGTCAGGTATCTCCCGGCAAGTCCACACGGCCGGGAGACCGGTGTTTGGCTGAACAGAGCCCATGCTGTGGATAATTCACTGCTGGCTGCTATGAATCCTCTGCTGAGAGTGCCAAAAAGCAGCACCCTAGGAGGCGAGCTAGGATAGCTAAGTGGCTGCTGCTGTGGTGCATGCCTGCGTGGGCCGTGTAAGCCGACTCGAGGTGTAGGTTTCCCCATCCGTACCGTCCGTTGCTTGTCAGACGCACAAGCGACATGAATCAGCGATGACATTCACTCACGCTGGTCGTGAGCATAAGCATCGTTCGCGGGCGAAGATCACTCAACTTTGCCCATCGATCTAGCATGAAAAATTTGCAAAACTGCAGCCATGTCCTGTCCTGTCCTGTCCCGATATCTTTGCTAAAAATACCGGGGCCGGCAGTATTAACAGGCCGAGCACGCCACATCTGCTCAAAGCTCATTCGGGTCTTTTACCTATGGGTTGCAAGCACATGCTTTTTCTGTTCGTAGGTCCGGCGAACAAGAAAATAAGCGAACCCAATCTGAAGAGCTAACACCATACATGAATGGGGAAGTGCTACCTGCCCTGCACGATGTCCTGTCCCGTCCTGGCCCGTTCTGCTACCTTGCTTTGCTTGTCGGGGTCGGGGGCCGGAAACACCAGACCGAGCACATCACCTCCGTCTGAAAACCCATTGTTTGTCTTGTGTGGCTGTGCACGAGCACCGCTACCGTAGCTGTAACTGTGGCTGCGATTAAGGGGATGGGAATGGACATGGCCGAAGCGCGGGCCAAAAGGATGAGGTTGTGGATGGGGACGAGCGTAGGCTTCCCCGCTATTACTTGGGTTTTTTGCTTCAACATATTTCGACAACCGGTACAGCGGATTTAATTCTGGATTTTTTATTATTTCTCAGCACCGTCCTTACAGAGCATTCTTCCTTGTTATCTTCTATGGCCTACAAGTTGTATTAGACAATATCTTTCGCAACTTTTCGATCCACCTGCTCTTTTCCCACCCCGACCCCTCTCTGGGCCAGTTGTGTTTGGCTATGGCCTGAGGCGCAGTCATAAGCGCAAGCGCGGTCGCAGCAGATGCGGCGCCATATGCAGTATGCAAATGCAATGCATGCTGAAGTTACATCATGGCAGGCGCACAGCTACTTGACCTACCTACCGTATGGTTCAATGTTGAGGGTTCTGGATAGTAGAAAAGTTGACAGGGATGCGTGTTCCAGATGCACTTTCACTCCGAAGTCCAGTAACCCCATGAAGGGTACCATAATCATATATGTTTTTCAAAGCGGCGAGAGCTCTTGACAGCGGCCCGGACAGTTCGACTGAACACGAGAAGAGACCATCATACCCGGTTGCCATTTACGCACAACCGGAACGGAATTGGGGAATATGCTACGGCTGTCGTACTCTCTTGCCGAGCTTTAAGAGCACTATATCCCGTGCTTATCCCGTGGGCGGCCGAGAATGAGCTCATTAGCTCTCTGGTTTGGTCTCGAAGTGGCCTAGATGTCGATACATTCTGCCTCCCTCCTTCTCCGTCTGTCTCATGGGGAAGAGGAGCCCATACCCATACCCCCTGGAAAGGGACAGCCCCAAGCCTTGCGTTTGAGAATATCTCTGACTGCACAAACTGCTGGTTGCTAGTGCTCATCAAACGGGATGGAGATACGCAGCCGCGTGTAAGCGCAGTGCATCATCATTATCATCATTATCATCTATATGCTGAGCACGCGAGATATATTGGGCACTCACGCCGACTTCTCTCGCGGTGTGAGTATAATTAATTAAAATAACTGAAGAAGCCAGCATATATGTCCAGACATTGGGCGCTGGTGTATGAGGCACACAGGCAGTGTGTGTAAGGAGGCGAAGATCGGAGCTATGGATTAATGTAACAAGGATTACACGGAAAAGGACTCACTTATAATGGGAATAAAGTTATAGGAGTCACATGTATTACTTATTAGTTTAAGCATCTTGTCATTAGCAAGAACGAAGGAGAGAGAGAAGGGGACATTTAAATACAACCAATGGTTATCACCTTTGACTCTTCGCTACCCCATATCTGCAAGTGAGGTTGCTTGAACCTCAGAGGCCACATTTCGAAAGCCACATCATCCTATACAAACTCGAGAGTAGGTACCGTACACATGAAACAACTGCAAATCAGCACTCCCTACCAGGGCGTATGTTCTGAAGGAGCCCCTATCGTCCACAACCTGCTAGCGTGTGTATAGAACCTTAGGTAAGTACCTCGTAAAGCAAGTACCGCCTGCCGAATGACGTTATTCAATCACGTGAGGCAAGAACTAAAAACATATTTAACAGTATAATTACTTATATTTCATTCACTCCGGTGAGCTGGTCTATAAACTACGATATGTATTTTTATACACATTCCTTTTAGTAGACCCATTTTGCCCAAAAATAATTAAGCCTTGTAGCGGGTGGGCAGGGCAGCCTTCAACAACTTAGGGAAGTTGGGCGTGCCGAGACCGCTGACGGGATCCCATCCCTTGGTAGCATTCCAGCTGGCGTAGGGGATGACGGGGCTGCCATTGGGCGCGCCGTGGAATCGGGCGTGGCCGTCACAGCCGGTGCTGCCGCCGAGCGTGACGTCATTGAGCGCGTGAGGGTTCTTGTACAGGAGGGGGTTGAGGAAGCCGAGGGTGGACTTGCCGGCTCGCAGACGGGCGTCATTGAGGAGACCGACGATACCGCCGAAGGCGGGGGCCGAGCAAGAAGTACCCTGGTAGCCCTTCAGGACACCCTGGTCGTAGACGCGGTAGCCGTAGCCCTGGGCGGAAACGTCGGGGAAGCCACGACCCTTGGCGTTGTAGTAGGGCTTGAAATTGTCGCCGATCTTGTCTAGGTACTCGTGGACGGCGGCCTCCTGCCACTTGGGGCGGGCCCAGTAGTCGGAGAAACCACCGGAAGAGAAGAAAGTGGCGGTCTCGTTCAGGTAGCGGGTGGAGCCGACGGACGTGACCCAGGGGCAGCTGGCCGGGTACTGGGGCTGGAACTTGGTGGTGTTCTTTCCGTCGTTGGACAGGCAAGCGGAACCAGTTCCGGAGTCACCTGATGAGAAGATGACTGACACACCGCGGGAGCCGAGCTGGGAAATCAGGTTGCATACCGACAGGGCGTACGACTTGGGGACGCTCTGTTCGTTCTCACCGTACGAGGTAGAGATGACCTGGGGGAGCTCGTGCTGAGGAAGCTTCAGAACATTCTTGAGGAAATCAAGGTAGGGCTCGTCGAAGTTGTCGGCCTGGGTGGGCTGGTCGAGATCAGGAACCAATGGGCCACGGCCACCGACCGAGAACTCGGTGATGGGAAGCGGGTGGCCGGTACCAAGCATGTACTGCGCGTCCAAGTTGGCCTCGCCGCTGTCCTCGGTAGTGTTCTGGTGGTTGAGGCCACCATTGTACTGGATGACGGTGAAGTTCTGGCCGATAACCTCAGGCAGGTAGCTCTCCTCAAACTGGGCAAAATCGGCGTAGCGGGCATACTCCTCCAGATAGCTAACGAAGGCCAGCTTGCTGCCGCTCTTGGCGTTTGCCTCGTAGTCAAGACCGTAGAAGGTCTTCAAGCAGGCGGGGGTGATCAGCGCATCGCAGTTGTCTGCAGCGGCTACGAGTGTTTCGGCTGAAACCTCCCAGACCTGGCTCGAGGTCTCATGGTTGGGACGAATGGCAGCGAATCGGGTCGTGGGCTGGACTAGGTTGATGTGCTGGGCAACATACTCAGGAACTGAGTATTCCAGGGTGCGGAGGACTCGACGGGGCTTGGCCTCCTTGCTGACGAACCAGGAGAACTGGGTGTCGAGCATCTTATTGGCAATGCCAACAGTGGTCTTGAAGGTCATCCAATCGGCGTCCTCCTCAACCTGCTCGATGCCCGCCTCCTTGAGCCAAGCATGAACGTTCGAGAGGGTCTCGCCGCGGGGTAGAAGCATCCTCTTCATCTCGTCGTGGGTCTGGACTGTTCGGGGTCAGAGAGTGAATCAATGGTTCGGGTAAATTCGTGGGCGAAGCTCGTCTAAACGACCCCAGAAGCCAGGGCTGCCTTGCGAGACCCACGAGATCCTGTACGCTTTTGGTTTATACTTACAGTGTTGTCCATACTTGGGGTGGTCGGGAGTGGACATGTCCAAGACGGCCTGCTCAAAGCCCTCAACATCACCTTGCTGGAGGGCAATCTGAAGCTTGACGACCTGATTGTCGGCGGCCGGGCCCTGGAGTTTCCATCCTGCAGACTTGTAAGCCTTTTTCTTTTCCTCATCTCGTCAATGCCAATCAATTGACAATTACTGACCTTCAGGGACCGCGAACAGCTTCTCGAAGGGCTCGGCAAGAGCACGAGCTGCTAAGAGCGAGGTGACGAGGAGCGAGTAGAAGCGTGCCATTTTTACTACCCCCAAAAGGTTGACTTAAAGGCGAGAGAGATGGAAATAGAAGTCGAACATGTCGACAGGGTCTTGGGTAGGTATTTAAATATGCACCTACAGCATAGCATACCTACCCACGGGTGGACCATAAACTGGCGGACAGACCGGACCAGCATAATGATCAACCTGCCTCGTTCAGTTAGGAAGAATTAAATGAGCTATTCCTTGAGCTGGCGAGATCTAGAGCCGAGCTACGGGCTGCTGCGTCTCTCCGCAGCTGCACCGGACGAGCCTTGTTGCAATCCTGGTGGGTTACAGGAGTTATAGTCTGGGGTCCCGAGAATTGGGAGCTGACCATCTCCTGCCTATCTTGGTTTTAGCCGGCGATAACACGCCTTCGCGTCCCTGCGACCCCGGTGTCCGCTATTGGTTCCTACGGCGTGATTACAGTGCGTCCATACAAGCAGACAAACAGGCGATAGGCGAATCTGCGAACTGTCGCGCGGGCATTGGCAGGCTTTGTCGATCTCATTCCATTTTTTTCGGGTCTCGGTCTAGGCTGGGTCAAGGGTGGCTCCAATCATAGATTATCATTGGACAATTGACTCAGTTGTCAGGTACGCTATCACCTCACGTAGTAAGTAAAAAACACTAGCTGCTGTAGGTTTGTACACTGCTGTACTGCACAGCAGCTGTAAGCACTTCCGGGATGCGCCTGAATTAGCGATGTGCTCATGTCCTCATATTCCTACATGTATACAGAATACCTACCCGAGTATGCAATAGGAGTAACAATTGGTAATGCTACGTTGCTACCTACAGCATAGACCATGTCTGAAGAGAGGGGCATCTGCAGTGCGGAATACGGTAACAACCCATGGACACCCCACGTGTACTTCTTTGATTCCACATTATCCATCGTCGGACTCTGCCGCTCCATTTTTCTTGAGCGGTAGTCCCTCAAACTTGGGTAGATATGTCCAAGTGTATGTATTTGAGGGTTCTTCTGTGATGAAAATTAGGGGGTCATAGTACAGAGCGTTATCGCTGTGTCTTTTTATAACACATAATGCTTTTTATTATGCCTTGGTGCTTCCGTAGGACATGCGATAGGAATAAATTAATCTGTACCAGTTCGTATTATGATTCCTGCAGGTGGGCCAATGGGAAGTGTGAGGGGTTACTATAAGACATGGACAGATATAGTCCAGGTATATTCTTCTTATTAAAAGGCTGGCGTAAGACATCATATCTACTGCCGCAATGTGAGCGAAACAAGCCTTGACAAGCCCCAATGACAAGAACCGCCGTCAACTTGGCGGAGACAAGCTTTTCGTAGCTCGCCTGTCTGCCATCGGTCTACTGCGTGTATCGTTGGGACTAGTAATTTGGCGCATATTATAGTTCTTGGACAACAGCCGATGAGCAGATGTCAAAATGTCAAACACGCATCGTGAATTGATCTAGGTAATAAACTGCACGTGCGTTGAATTTGGACAACCTTTCGGCCCTATCTCAGCCACCTTCAAAACAAAGAAGCTTATTACATGGGCTAGCGCTTGATAACCAGGGACCACCTGCAGCGGCGAGCCGCGAGCTGAGTAGGTACCCCGATCTGCAGGTGCGGGAATACCTACCCAAAGTCTGACAGGCATGCTGTAATATATATATGTACATACGCAGGTAACCTTAGGTATACCAAGCTGAGGGGTTTTTTGCCAAGCCTGCCTGTCGAGTTCACCCGCAACACGACCAACCAACACTTCTCGCTGTTCAAATTCTTAGGTTCTTGGCGAGAAAGTGCGAATCACCGCTTCGCGACAAGCAATAAATTTCAAATACAACGTGCTGCTTACGGTTGCCATTATGTCAAGCGACGAGGAGCTGGGCATAGTCACCCAGCCTCCGGGCCTCAAAGACGACAGCCTCTATAATGGCGTGCAAACAACGCAGGATAACGGCATTTTGTCCCGCCTTCGCAACGTCGAAGCCCAGCTCGACGCCAAGCTTGGTATCGAGTCCGAGGCCATCAACCGCAAGCTGCCAGAGGACAAGCACCCGGTAAAATGGCACGAGGAACTTAGCAGTGAGTAGTCAAATGTCTCTTAATACATCATTTCTCTCTCTCTCTCTCTCTCTCTCTCTCTCTCTCTCTCTCTCTCTCTCTCTCTCTAGGTGAAAGGACAAAATGAGTAGGAAAAGTCAAGATATCGAGGTGTCCATTCCGGTCTAGAACAAGGAAATATTTTGAAAATCAGATCTACCTGCATGCCCCCTAATTTCTTACACATCCCGCTCAAAAGACGCGCCAAGTAGTATGTATTGACCTCGGATACGACAGTGGCGTTACTCTGGGCGTCCGGGACGATGAACACGTCCTGCTTCGCCACGGGGTTTCTGGGGTGGGAGTTTGGCCTCTCGTTGAGGCAGACGATTGCCATTAGCATCTTCGCGTCCATCCTGGGCGGAGCCGTGACCGGGTTCGCAGCCACCTTCGGTGCCGCGACCGGCCTGCGCCAGATATCTGTTTCGCGGTACAGCTTCGGCTGGTGGCCGAACAAGATCATCGCCTTCCTCAACGCCATCGTGCAGATCGGCTGGGCCGCCGTCGCGTGTATCACGGGCGGTCTGGCTCTGACGGCCGTGGCGGACGGGAACCTCTCCCTCGTTGTTGGCATCATTATCCTTGCCATCGTGGCTATGCTCATCTCGCTCGTCGGCTTGAAGGCGATTCTGGTCTACGAACGATACGCATGGATCGTCTTCTTCACCATTTTCCTGATCTTCTTCGGGGAGACGGGTCGCTACGCAGACAACACCACCCCGACCTCGCTCACGGGTGCCAACCTCGCAGCTAACGTGCTCAGCCTCATCGCCATCGTCTACGGCAGCTCGGCGTCCTGGGTTACCATGGCGTCAGATTACTACGTGCACTACCCGGTCGACGTGTCGCGGGTGAAAGTCTTTCTCATGACCACTTTTGGTATCGCGCTACCCACGTCCGTCGGCATGGTGGCGGGTTGCGTCGTCGCGTCGGCGCTGAACAACAGGTCCGACTGGGCCGACACCTACGAGAACGACGGCATCGGCTTCTTGATCCAGACCATGCTCTACCCCCGGGGTTTCGCCAAGTTCATCCTTACCCTGCTCGTGCTATCCGGCATCAACGTGAACGTCATCAGCATCTACAGCGCCGCCATCTCGTGCCAGCAGTTTGCGCGCCCTTGTGCCCGCGTGCCACGCTTCATATGGACCTTTATATGCTTCGCCGTAATCCTCGCCCTGGCGCTGGGTGGACGCGAACAGCTCAACACATATCTGCAGAATTTCCTGTCCTTGCTAGGCTATTGGTCTACCTCTTATTTCGTGATTTTGTTTGTCGAGCATTTCGTATTTCGCAAGGGAAAATTTGAGAATTACGATCTTGACGCCTGGAACGACCCCGACCGGCTACCCCTTGGATTGGGCGCTCTTGCCGCGTTCCTTGTTGGAGTCGCGGGCTGGGTGCTAGGCATGGTGGAGACTTGGTATGTAGGACCTGTTGGAAAACTGATTGGAAAGGATGGCGGAGATGTGGCAAATGAGTTCACCTTCGTTGTTACTCTTCTCACGTATCTTCCAGCTCGGTATATCGAGCTGAAGGTATACGGGAGGTAAAGTAGGTAGGCGAAGAATATGCAATGTAACAGACGATCCTCGAGATGATATACGACTCCGAGCGAACCTGCATTTTATAAAATGTTTGATATTATCATGTCTAACCATGGTATATGGTCTTCCTGTTCGCGAATGCGGCTTGAGCCGCAGGTAATATTCCATATCAGACCATTTGATGCCATCTCAAATCTGTAACATCTGCTCCTTGCCCATGTACTGTGGAAAGGATAGTTAATCCTCGCGTGTCCGAGCTAAAGCTCATGGATGTTGTAAAACAATGAATGCCGTGCTGTAATGGTATACTTAGTCATCCCAGCCTTCCAGAGGCCGAGACTGTCGACCGCTTGCCGGACTTTTACGAAACCCCCCAAAAGCTTACCCAACGGTACATATACCCTTCAAGGCGCCCAACCGATCTCCTCGAGAGGCCACCGAATCCAGAGTCGATACTTCTCGTCTAGAGTCTTATATATCCGCTCGATCAGGTGGAAGCCCCATCCTTCTACCCACCATAGATGCTCCAGACGCCTCAGAAGCACACAGTAAAAAGCCAACACACACAAGGCTTCGCTATCGTGGCTCTGGAGTAGGTCTGCGAAATCGTCGGGAAGCTTAACCAACCACTTCAATGCCTAATATCAGCACCCCTCATGACGCATAAAGCAAAGTCGGTAGTCTCCAGGGCTTTCGATAAAAGGGGCTAGTTTGAAAGGGGACTATTGACGCCCATACTGAAAAAAGGAATAAAGGAATACTACTCACCATCAGGGTGCCCCTCATCCGTTGTTCCTCGGTAACACCGCTCATGGAAGAGACATTGAAGGTCCGTCTCAATGATACTATTCCACCACCGAGGGCAGCTTGCTTGTGTGGTGGTACATGGCCCCTGATGTTATTCTCTAGCTCTCTGAGGCCTTCGTGTTCTTGATTCTGGTGTTCCCACATAGCTTGCAACTGCATGCCCTCGTAAAAGAGCGCATCCAAGCTGGCCATGGATAGTACGGCCTCCCCTTCAGACTCCAGAAGCGTCCTCACGCCACGGATGATCATCAGCCAGTCCGGTAAGATCCCGTTGGAGACCACAAGAAAGTTATCGGGACCTCTGGGACTAGCAAAAGTGATGAGAGTCGTTAACATGCTGAAATGGAAGACTGGCGGGAAATTTTCGCCGCTAGCCTTGGTGATCATGGGTAGAGCCATGGTGGATGCGGCGCTATGATGCATCATTGCTTGCTCCACATAGCTGTCTCTTCGCTGCGGCCGCAACCGAGCGAGATGTAAGGCCGCTAATGCCAGGACACCTTTGAGAACATAGGGATACGAGAACCCTAATTGAGGTACGTTAATCCGCCACTGCCACCTAACATGTTAGTAAACTCTTTAATAGCTCGATATGATCGGGCTTGACGGTATTAAGGGACCACTCGGCGGCGAAAAACTCCAACGAAGTGGCTTCTGATGACAAGGGATACCCTAGGACGGGATGTAGAATATAGTACCGACTTACAAAACTACGTACTACTGGGTCGCTCGCCAGAGTTAGGGTGGTCGATGTGATGTAATGATGGAACAACTCGAGGTCGGAGACACTGAACCATGGGGCGGCAAATGGAGCTTCTGGCGTCGAGCTGACAGGCGAGGAGGTTAATTGATGAATAGATAGCGGGTCTCTACCGCCAGCTTCCTGGTGAGTTCCAGGCGTGCTAGCCTCAGCCTCAAGGGCAAAGTCGCATTGTGCTCCATGCCTATATGACGCCCGGGGTCAGCAATAACTGCCGAGGGCGTACAGACATGCCCAACCATGTCCGCACGGATAGAAAACCAAACCACCTACGTCAGACACCTACGACACGACGGCCTTGTCTCGTCACACTGTAGAACAACAGACTGTCAGCTCGTAGTTGCAGGTTGAGCATAGCACCAAGATGTAACACATCCGCCAAGCCCAGTCCATATTATGTATACGGACTGTACAGTAGGCAGTAGATATAGGCAGTAAGAGAAGAGCCAAATAGCTGGCTCTGGTGGCGGAAGGACGACCTGACATTGGCGGGGTTTACGACAAGTCACTCACCTTTACTCTCCTGCTCTTGCAGACGCGACAGCCTGTCCTGGACTTGGAATGCGGTCGGCGGACGGGATTGGGGCGCTGGGAGGGCATTGTTTATCGGTAGATTCAGTACATCCATGAGTGCATCTATCGGCGCATGCAGTGCGAATCGCAAACGAGGTTCCGCCTCGTTCCGCCTCGTTCCGCCTCGTTTGACTCGTTTAGAAAGGAATCACTATTGCCGCACGAGCTCTTGCTGTAATGGTTAACTGGTCGTAGAGGGCTGCTCTTGGATGAAGATGATTCGCCGCTGACAGGCACCGTTAAGCGATGGGTGTGGGCTCAAGGGGCTAGAGGGGCTAAAGCGCTCCCGAATCTGGGGTTTTGCTGGGGTAGTGGAAATTTGCCCCCAGTAACTCCAAGGCTGCCCAGGCTACGCAGGCTACTCAGGCTGCCCTCGTATCGACCTCGTTTATCAGCAGAAGCAGAGATCGACATCGCCTATTTTTCCGCCTTGGGTTAAGCGTCTATTTCGCTTTACGCGTATATATTCCCGTCCGCGTATAGAAGAGATCCGTGTATTGACGCATCAAAACCACTCAGAGATTCTGATTGTCATCTTCTAAGGCGTATCAGTTTCGCCATAATGCGTGTTTCATCGTTCCTACGGTCAAATTATGGCAAGTCATCTGCAAGGTTATATCGACCGGTTGAAATGTCGGATGGTATAAATTCTACGACCAGGTCGTCAAACGACAAATATATAACTCGCTATGTAGGCTGCATAAGGTCAAGACAGTAGGAGTCATATAGGAGACAATTGTAGAATGATGCATCGGGTAGTCACTCTTTCGTTGGCCTCCGTGGCCGCTTCCGTCTTTACCAAAGGTACTCTAGAAGGGTTGCCTCCACCTCCAAAGCCAGAACCGATTGACGTGACTGAGCTGCCGCTGCCGCCAGTCGCCCCGAGCTCAGCAGAAGGATCTTGCACGTACGATGTTAACCTACTGGGAACTGGATGCATTCTTCAGACCGGCGGGTTACAGCAGCTGGGGAGTTTCTTACCTGACGGGAATCATGTCACCGCTCGTGTGAACTTCACGGGCGCACCAGCCGGCCCTGAACCAGCAAGCATCTATACTGGAGACCAGATCATCATCATCAAGGCTGACGGAAAGGTGTTCTCGAATGGATCACCTTGGAAATGCCTTACGTGCGGGATTCCGGAGAAGAACGCCCGGGGCCGGTCGGACGCCTTAGATTATCCCCAGTCGTTCCGTGACGGGAAGAGGCTGTTGGTAGGCTCCAACATCCTCGACTGCGGCGATTTCAATCTCGCGAGCGATATGTGCACCCCAGAGAAAACACATCTGTACCCCATCCGCTGGAACGTAGCGACGGACGGTTCTGGTGAGAGTGGAGCCATTCGCGAACTTCGTATGCATCCCGACAACATACATATCGGGTTCAACTCATTCACCGTGAGCCCTGGTGGAAGCTTGGCGCAGTATGCCTATGTGGGACGGCTTATTTTCAATCCTTCTCCGTCTATTGGTTTACCATTGAGCCCCCGTTACGATATTGCCAATGTTACCGGTCTGTTCAATGATAAACCAGAGTACCAACCAATCTTGATTGAAGGGGACAAGATACGTATCAACCCTAAAGAAATATCCGTTGGCGAATTCCGCGGGTTCAGCGGAACTGGAAAAGAAGCAACCTATATTGGATATCCCAAAGAGTCCTCAAACATTGATGTTTTCGCCGTTGAACTCGCCACGGGAGCCGTTCGCAGATTAACGAGTCACCCGGAGTATTGTGATCCCATCGATATATCGGCAGACGATGAGTGGATAGCGATCATGGACACCCGCGGGAGTAACCGACAAGAATTCATTGCTGGGATGCGCCATATCCCGCCGCTCACCGATCTGATAACCGCTACTGCTACCTCGTCGACTCGAAATAACGGCCGGCGTAGATTCTTTCAGCCATATCTCCTTGACCGATATGGCGACCGTGGCAATTATTACGGTCAGCAAATCAATGGCGACGGCGACGGAGCCCCTGGAAGCGTCAATGATCCGATGTGGAACGGCATGGCGGACCCGCGATTCTCGCTAGACGTCACACGCGTGGCCTACTGGCAAGCTCTCGTGATATCACCCGCTTGTGGAGGTGCAAACCCTCTCCCATGTCCAAATTCGACAGAACCAGGCGGCCGCACTGAACGAGCCATGGTTGCGCGATTTACGAAAAGGAAACCCAAGTCAATCCAGCCAGTAGAGCCTATGGTCGAGAATATTCCCTGGGGTACACCGTACAAACCTGGGCTCACGCTGCCTCCTCGCCCATTTCCGGCCGGTAGTGTGTATAAGTTGGATGGATTGAAATCTGGCTCCGCGAAGGTCGTGTTCACTGAAGCTGCTAACGGCGGTACTATAAGCTCCGTTGCTGTGACATACCGTAACTTTTCCGATGACGGTCGTACATTCCTGAATGGATACGAGAACGTGACAAGCAGGAATCCCAGCATCACGCTTAACCAAGTCGATTGGTATTCCGATCTAGTACAAACCGGCGAGACGCAAGCTACGAAGAAGACCAGTCCCGATGGCTTCCATCTCACCATTGACGTGCTGCTGAATGATTTCGAGGCTAATGGGACGCTGGTGACAACTATCAATGGCATTGAGTACAAGCAGCCAGCCAATGGCACATGAAAACGTCTTGAGATGGTAAACCACTAACTTGCCTTAGAGAGAGAGAGAGAGAAAAGATTTTATAGCCAAGCGCAGCTTCTGATATGAGATGCGAGAATGAGCATGGGATTCTGACGTTCGTGATTTATGTAGCAGTATAATCTGAATCCTCTCCCCCTTTCGCTTTCGTCCAGCCTCTCGCCTCGATTCCGAAATACCTGGGTCGTATAGTCATACTCCAGGCAAAATAATGGAACAGATTCTCATCGCACATCTGATTTAACCTGTCGATGACTTCAGACGTGATTATCATGCTGTGAAATCGCCGGTTTTCCATAAGAGGATCATTCTAACTTATCCTGCTTTGCTTCTGAAACTCATCGTGCTAAACGGCGATCGATATACAGCAATTCGGGCAAGAAAATTAAGCTTGTAATTACCTGCCTCCCACTCGTCTATTTCTTAAAGTACATCCACAAAGCCAATCTACTACCTACCTTAATGTCCAATGTCAAGCATGTTTGCGATGGTTGTGCCATTTTTTGCTGCAGCCGCAGTGAGGGTAGTGATAGGAATGATAGTAGACGCAGTACTCTATCAGCGGATCGGGTACTGTCAGGGTCTCATGAACAAGAGTGGCGCCCGCCCCCTGGTAGTAGTGGCAATGGCAACGGCACCGGCGACGATACCGGCAATGATACCAGCAACACGGATGTCTTTAATAATAAAGATGCGATGAGGCCTTTCAGTTATCATTTCAAACAGATACCAACTTTCCTCTGAAGTTCGCCCGAAGAATGCACCTTGAGTAATGCGTAAGACCGGTGACACCAGATGTACTTCACTCAAACCTAACACCGACCCGACCAAAATAAGAAAGGAAGAAAGCGCCAAGAGTACATTGACAAGAAACATCCCTCACTTAGACCCTCCAAAAGCACGATCAAGTTCCTCACCCTGATCAACAGCCATCTCACTAACGACCTCGCTGTCCTCAATGCTCATCTCAGCAAGCTGCCGCGTGACCTGAGCGTCCTCAGTCTTCCGCTGCGGCTCGAGTAGATGCATGTTGCTGTCCAGCCAGCCGGGCGCGAGGCGGCGCTTCTCGGCCAGCTCGCGGGCCTGGATGCGCTCCTCCAGCTCGCGCAGCTCGCGGTCGGCGTCCACCTGCACCTTGTCGATGTGCTCTCGCAGGGCCTTGCACGAGGCGATGATGTCCCTGGGGTGCGCGGCGTGGCCGGACTGCGACACCACGTACTTAGGCTGCTCGTCCGTCGCGTCCGTCACGCCCGTAGACAGCGGCGGCAGGGTCGACGGCATGCTCTTGTACGTGTAGGGTAGAGTTGCTGCCGTGGGGAGAGTGACGAAGGGCGACACTGTCAGTGGCACCTGCGCTAGCAGATTCGCCAGCAGGGGATGTTGTCCTGGGCCATCAGTTTAATATATGCCTGGATATGAGAATATCATTTTGGAGTCAACTCACGGTCATTACGTCCTCCCATTTTGTCTTTTGAATTGAAGTGCTTATTTGAAGTTTGTTGTGTTCGTTACTCTTCAGGGACTCAAAGTCGTAAATGGCGCAACATAGCGACGTCCGGAGTATCAAGACAGCTTAAGAACGCTTGAAGTACAGGTAGAGATGGGAGTCGTTTGCATTATAAACATGTGATCATAGTGATACGTAACCGGAGAATGAGATTCAGACTTGTCTCCTAGGCTACTGCCCACCTAATACAGATCTGTACTGGAGGTATGGATATGAGGTCGGTCACCTATCAACTAATAGGGCAGAATTGGAGACGTTAGATAGCAGCGTACTAGGCGCCCAGGCACAGCTCAGGTACAGGGCTGTGTGCTGTTGTTAGAACTCATGCTGCATCAGAACACTGCGGCGTCCCTACGGGTATTTATCGATAAGTTATAATGCTTACCCCACCACAGCTTCGCTCAGGGCACCGCAATCCGTCTCGTCGTACGGGGGATGTAACGCGACAGGAGCAATCAGGTTAGAAAATCCGACGGCAAGATCTCAACAGTCCCCAGCTCGATTACTGCGGCTGAAGCGCCTTTTCCGTCCTTTTCTCTAAGGACGCAAGCATACTTTTCAATTACTATCAGTGTCCTTTTATCTGCCACATTTATCGTGCTAGCAAGGAAACAATGCTGCCTATGGTGATCAGAAGCCGCCCTTCGGCAGATAATGATTTCCAGCCTCTGAGCGAATACCAAGCTCAGACGCCCGAGACATTCTTCGACGGCAAACCCGTGCTTTACTCCCACGACGAAAATATTAAGGCATGGGTCTCGGACGAGCAATATGAGCAGTTATTCTTTTTCTCCAGACTGACCGCGAACGAGTCCTCAACTCCTACTCCGCCCGAGTCATATGCGCTCGACAACGAGGCTAAGGATTTGCGCGAGGAGAAGAGGGTTGAGGTTTTTGTTTCTTCCAAGTTGGTCCACTAAAAGAATGGAGACTCGTTTTTAGAAGCTAACGAGAGTGCCTAGGAAATTGACCTTGTTCTCACACAACAGTGGCACTGGTGTCGAGATCCCGTATCCTGCCATCACACTTCACGCTATCAAGAACTTCAAGCACGCTGAAAGGCCGGACGATGATTCGTCCAAATTTGCCGGTGTATATATGCAGCTTGAGTTTAGCGACTCTGGACCCGACGATGACGAGAGCTTCGAACCCATCGAACTTACACTTATACCGTACAAGCCTGACTCGGATGACAATTCCTCTGCCATAGATCCCTTGAATTTAGAACGAACAAACGCGCTCTTCAATCAGATATCAGCTTGCTCAAATCTGAACCCTGATCCGCGCGTCGAGGGAGAAGACGATGAAGACGACGACTTCGACGCAGACCATATCATATTCGAGGGTGATGTCGAGGTAGGAGAGGCGATCGAGGGGCTGCCTGGCATATTGCAAGGCGATGCCAATGGGGGATTGCCACCGCCCATGCCTGGAAGCTCTGGTTGGATCACGGCAGACAACGTCCATCAATACTTTGATGAAGACGGAAATTGGATTGGAGAAGGCGGTGTCAGTGGTGAGCTTGGCGACGGCGCGGGCCGCGTCCGTGGTCGGGACGAGGTCGACCAAGACGGCACGAATGGTCATAAAGAGATCCACGACGGTGATGTGAAGCGACCTCGTACCGAGTGAGGCTTTCCTGCGTTATCCTCCGCAAAACGGAAGAATCTCGAACGCGGCACGATGCTCATCTGATCGTCAATGGAATACACGATTTATGTGTCCCATTTGGGTATAGACATGGATAACAGACTATTGTATGCCCGTATGCACCGGTATTGACGAGCATGAAATTGCTAAATTGATGCAAAACGGTATGTCTCCGTTTAGTAGCATTCAGGGCCACACGTCTTCCAAATTTCCATTCTAACATCATTCAGTCGAGGAGTGGTTCGACGATACCACGTCTCATCGGGTCCGTGAATCAATCCAGCCAGCAATATCAAGAACCACTCGTGATATTACTGCACTCTAAGCCACAAAATAAATACCATCTAAAACTCATATACACGAAGCTAAAATGTGATTAAATAATCAGATATAACAACCTCTTCTCCTCATATCTGTGCCAAGATTTCAAGGGTAGCGTGTCCTGTCATCAGGGCACCAGCGCCACAAGTTCTTCGAAGTCTCCGGGGCGACTTGTAAATTAAGCCCCCGGCTTTCTCGAAGAACTCGTCTCGCGCGGTCCAAATCCTGCTCGAAACTCTCCACCACGGTATTGCGCCGCGGCCTTCCTATGCTACTTCTATGCAGTGCGGCCCCCTTACTCGCGCTTCTAACGGGTCCATTAGTTGCCTTGACAGATTTGTCCTCTCGTATACCAACAATAGTTTCTTTAGTTTCATGGTTAGCATCACCGCTCTTCTCAGCCCCTTGGTCATGCCTCCCATTCTCCTCCGCGCCATATCTGCTTCGTACTCTTTTCGCCTTAGGGCTACTGCCTAGCGAGAGATAATTCTTCGCTCCGCCAACTGCCCCCTTCTTGCCGGGGCTAAACCCGCCACCCCGAAGCGCCGGGAGAGTGGGACTCGCGATCTCTTCGTGCCCTGGATTTGCTGTGGCCGTGCTGTATCCGCTTACACAGCTTACTTGGCTATTCATACGACGCAGCTCTGCTACTGTGTTCGTAATCTGTGTTGCTTGTACTCCAGAAAACGTCGAGGTAGGGGCCATCAGCGGCGCCAATTTATCTACTTCCTCATCGTTCTGCGAGTAAGCCGATGGGGCGGACAGGTCACTAACGGCGCTAAGACTGTTCTCTCGTTGCCGTTTAGAACAAGTAATGATGTCGTCCACCATTGGTTCCATCTCTGCCAATTTTTTTGTCATCATGGGGAGGGTTGAATGACCAGTCGCAAATGTATATGCCGCAGTGCCCATTCCAGCGGTGCCTAGGCGAAGATTTTCTGCCCGGAACGCACTTATGTTAGTACCGCTTCCTCCGCTACTAGATCGGCCGTCAGCCATAGCCGCCGGTATCGTGTCCTCCTCCCATCTAGATTTTGTGGGAGATGCTTCGGGATTTGGCACTGTAAGCATGGTTGTTGTGCTTAGACGCGCTAGCACCTGGGAGCCCTCAAAGCTGTCACTGTACCTACTGTACCGATAGCTATCATATACTGACGAGAGGCCGCTCTCTGATGGCACGGGGCTAGACACCCGCGAGGACGGCTGAGTCTGCAGTTGTGAATCCTGGTGGTGACCCAGAGTCGGTGAGCTTCGACTAGGCTGCAGGCGGTGCGGGGGCGGGATCACGCGTCTGTGTGATGGCGAGGGTGTCGGAGTGTCAGAAGATGGCTCAATGACCTTTACTGGTTGGCTAACATTGCTCCCGGGTAGCTCAGCTGGTAACGGAGAGAAGACTTGCGACAGACGTGTTGTAGGCCGCGCCGGGGTTGAATAGGCAGTAAAAGGATCTTCAGCTGCGATGCTGGGCGTTTGGAGCGTGAATGTCGATGCAGCTTTAGGTGATATCCGCGGTCTCATTTGAACAGTACTGTCTTGACCTTGTGAAGCCCATATGTCCACGTCTGGGACAGTGTTCGGCAAGACTTGGCCCAACGTCCCCTTGCGTATATGGAGGGATCGAGGACTCAGCTCAGGCAAGGGCTTATCACTAGCCCCTTCATTATCCTCCCTTTCAATCTCCGTATCGCCCTGCCTCGGCTCTTTATCAAGCGCATCGCATGCCCGCAAGGCTTGCGCTATAGCTCTCCTTTCCATCTCGCCGCTCTTCTTGGATACGCTTTCAAACCTCGAGACGCTGGTCGGCGGACTGCTCTCTTCCTCACTATACAGGGTGGAGAGTGCGGATGATTGATCGCTCGCTGGGGAATATGACCGCATGTTTGGTACCTGTGGCATGCGGTTAGGTGATGTCTGAGTCGCACGACTGGGGCTCGATAGCGCTGTGTGTACCACATCGGGCTGGGAGCCACGCTTCGAAGGAGTTACTAGCATACTATCGGGCTCGGAAAGCATTGATATTTGCGACACTTGTGACAGCTGAGAGACGTGTGAAATCTGCCGCGTATGGGCATGTCTATATTCAGGCCGCAGTGCGCCGGTCTGCGGCATCCCTTGTTGGAGATCCATTCTTGGACTGGAGCCCTCGAGCTCCGAATACAACATAACAGCTGGAGCGCTCCTCTGGCTTTTGGCTGGGCTCGGGACCATATCTGTATGTCCATTGCAGCAAGTGCACTCTCGACTCCCACCTCCCCAGGCCTGCTCCGGAAATCCGGAAGACGACAAAGGCATTGGTAGGTTCATTGTTTGTCTCCTTGCACTTCGAGTTCCATCTTGCAATCTCTCAGCTGTTCGGCGCAGGATCGCTTGTAGCTCTGCATCTGCACCGTTTTGCTGTGACCGGGGAATTATCTGAGCATTGTTTGTGACGTCCACGGACGGCACGCGCGCCCGGCCAGCCAATTGTTGCGCTGCGTTGAGTGCCGCGTCCCTGCGAGACCGAGAATCAGATAAAGCACCAGCTGGAACTGGGAGTAGCTGTGGCCTTGGCTGAACCATCCGAACGTGGCCTACTGCTAGATTGTTCATCGGACTTGTACCCTGTGCCTCATGTTGCTGTGCAGTAAGACGCGGGCCCATGTCTATCTCTCCTGATAGCTGACGCGTCCTCTGCACATGATCTGTATCCCCAGCACTACGGTTCTCCAAGGGCCCCGTCAGCGCCCCGTTCACGAATCCCCGCCCCTGGCCAGTTACTGTAGATGGAAGCGTAGGGCTGCGCGTACGTTGCGACGGGCAATGTCTACAGAGTGATAGTTTCCGGCTGAGTGTTCTTGTAAGCCCGTTCTCACCTAACCAGCTAGCACGCCTCTTATTACTCTTCTTTGTGGGCGAGACACGGGGTCCATGCAGTGCATCCTCGTCGATCCATGATGCCTTCCGCCGGTTCTGGTGGATGATGTATCCGCGACGCTTCTCTGCAATTTCATGTCTTCGCTCCTCTTGTTCGTAAGCGTCTGTCCGTGATTGAGGTACGCTTTCTTGAGGAGAAGTTCCATCGCCACTACCATCACCCGGGCCTTCGTTAAGGCTAAAGGAAAACGGATTCCCGAGGATAAAGCTTCCTGGGCGTGAGAAGACAGGCGGGAGAACAGGAAAGCTAAGTCGTTTGCCCAATCTCATGCCTCTTTCGCCGCCGCCGCCGCCGCCACTCGCGTCATCTCTCACTTCATCAGAGTCATCGGCTCCTTGGCTAACAGGGACCTTTTTTCGGAGCCTTTTAGGCGGTAGTGAGACCTGCTGTCCGTCTTCTGAAAACGATACGCTAGACACGGGACACAGAGCGGGTTCGTGCTGTCTCTCCTGCCATTTGGCAATCTGGATTAGGACGGGGCCGATGAGGAGCATGAGCGCTACTGAGCCTGCGATTGCTATCCCAGCTATAGCACCGCTCGAGAGTGCCATTGTTGCCGGCGCTGCCGCCACGGAGCGGTATGCTGGGCTATGAAGCATGGAGGGGCCTCCTTGCGCAACATATGTGAGTTCGAGTGTCGGCGCCATATTTCGGAGAAGCTCGAGCCGGCAGTATGAAGTTTTCGATCGTTTCTGTGTTGTATATTGATATTGCCCAGTGGACCGGTAGACCTTTATCCCTTATATTGCGTGTTTCGATGCGAGGAATCAGTCTTCGTAGGAATAATCCTGTTGATATCAGGCAGATCCCGTTCGTTCGGTGCAATGGTACCGCTGATATGGAAACCCAAAAACCAAAGCACCTCTTCCAATCTGATATTGTTATTCGCAAAAGCCAAGCATCCAAGTAGCTGCGTCTTACATTACCTACTTGCTGGCTAGCTAACCTGCGAATATTCACATCGAAGAAAGCACAACAACAGGAAGAAACAAGAGAATACAAGAACGAGAGAAATCCAACGTCAACAAGAACCGTGGAGTTCCCACCCACAGGCAGGAAATTAGGACATTTACCAAGATTCCAAAGCCCATCCGCTCTTCCGTCTAGGTAGAGAGAGAAAATAAGAATAAAAAGCCTAAAACATAAACAATCTAAATTAAAGCGCATCACCCACTTCAAATTGACATACCTAAGTAGGTAGCTAGCAGAAGTACTTGACATAGATAAGCAATACCTACCAATCAGCAAGTAAACATATATGTAAGTAAGCAATGGAGGCAGCTCAGCTTGGGGAGGGGAGCATGAGAAATGATCAAGATCAAATCAAACATTTCCTAAGAATGAGACGATCACCTCCGATAAGGAACTCGAGAGAAATTATCATCGTAAACAAAACCCAAGCCTCCTCGAGATTTCCCACCGCCACGACATCACGACATCACAAACAGCTAGATAAACAGGAATGTGTTGTCTGTCGTGAGGTGTATAGCAGCATTCCGACGCTAAGCCTAACACCCCGCCATCTAGTTAGATCACATGCGCCTCAGAATTATGTCTTTTGGTCCTAAATGAGTGACTCCTGAGACATTTGGTGGCTACCAAGTGAGTCATGGTTATCATTCTCGATTTCTGAATGTGAATCAAGGGCAGCCAAGAGGTCTTTAGCAAATATCACGGGGGGAGGTGCTCAGTATCTTGGCAATTCCATACAGTAAATAAGGGAAACAAGAGTGTAAGATGTCTCGAAAGTCATAGGGACTTTATGATTCTTCTGGTATGAAGCAAAATTGACCATTCAAGAACTTGACTCTGAACACCATATATTTTCACGCGCTCAGATTAGCCGTCAATTTAATGCGATACGAAGCCTTAGAAACCTTACGAAGAACCTCTTGCCGGAAGAGAAATCCTCCATCACATCGATACATCCCTTGAGGTCAAAAGGAAGCGGGCAATCCTTGTTAGCATCACACATAAATGCTCGAGGTATTTCTTATGCAATATTCCTAGACTAGGATTTTGCCAGAGCCTATGAGGCCCATGCGAATTGTCCCTCAGCCCTTGTATGGGTGATGGAAACATGCCGTCCTTCCCAGCTCACTCTCAATTCACTTCATATGTTCGTACTCTCCCCAAAGAGCCCAGAATCAATCAACATGTACCGAAAAATGCCCGGGTCGAAACCGGTCTACCCCGGAAAACCATAGTCGCAATATCCTCGCCTCCTCAATGCCCAAAGTATTTGCATCGAAACAGATAGTACAGTGAAAGTTAGAAAGTAAGTTGCTTGTTTAATGTCCACGGTGGCCATGGTGGCGATGCTTCACAACGTGATCTCGAGCCATCTTGACCTTCTGCGGACCAGGGCCGGGGACGGTAACTGTGGTGTAAGATTCCTCGGTCACGTAAACAACTGGTTCCATCCAGACAATCTCCTGGACATTGCCGTCGGCGCTTGTGATAGTCTGAGTACTGGCAACCTGGTACGACACGCCCGGCTCTGAAGTAACCAGGGGTGCAGAAGTGGTCATCGGTGTCGAGGTAGAAGTGGTCGTGGAGCTAGTGGAAGGCGTAGGTATAGATGGGCTTTCTAGGAAGGCAGCGCCTGAGAACGAGATGATCGAAGTAGACGTGGTAGACAGAGTAGACGAGGTCGGGGCAACCGAGGGTGTGGGTGGCACGCTAGGCGAGGATGGTGTAGTCGTGGAAGAGTCCCCACCAAAGACATCACCGATCAGGCTGGTAAACTTGTCAAGAGGACCTGATCCGGGAGTAGCTGATTGAGGACCATCTTGGATCTGAAGTCCGCCAGGGAGTTTAGCCATGTTCATTGCTGCATCATTCTCACCCAGAAGGAGCAACGGCGTCCGGAACTTGCAATCTCTCTGTACGTCTTCGCTCAGGAGTGGTCCGTTGTCGACGAAAACTGAGCAGTCCGAAAGCTCACCAGACTCATTGGTGCAGGTATCAATGGCCTCTTGGAGGAATGCTGAGTCCCAGCCAGTCATGAAATCACCGTGGTAACCATAACCTAGAATTCACACATTAGATTTGCTTGGTCAAGGAAAAGGAGTGCATTATATATGACTCACCAGTTCTATCACCATTGGAGATGACGAATGAGCCACTCTTTCCCTGAAATTCTGCAGCATTTGTGTCCCAGATAGTTTCGTAGAAGAGCGTAACAAGACGCTGTGGGTGGGATTCGGGGCAGTCCCCATTTCCGACGAGATCCGGATAAGCAACGTGGCTCTTGTGATCATCGCTTGTTATCTCACCGTTCCAGCAAGAAGGGAACATGAGCTCAAGTCGGAGGCCATCGGGGCAGTTGGCGTCGGTGAATGTTTTATTTGGTAGGTAATGGCGGAAAAGTGAGGGCTCAGCAGCCGTCTGGTAATTCAAGCAGTTGAAACCAATGGCTCGCTGCTCCAGGTCCGTCTGGCCGGTCTGCTTGAGTCCAGCCCAACTAGACTGAGGAGGATCGGGAGCGTAAGGGTCTCCCACAGTGTAATCGCGACGGTAATTGCTTCCAGCGATCATCTGAAAACCAGATGGGAAAGCCGTGACATTGTCGCCACGTGGTAAGTAGTATCTACTCTGGAGTTAGAATGTACATGCAAATATATCGGTTTCGCTACTAGAGATAACCGTGACTTGAATCCACTTAGCAGAAGACTGTAGTCATTGGTTTTGTAAGAACCGAGGCAAGCCTCAGTATGAAAATCGTATAGATTCGAGCATCGAATTCACATGAGAAATCATTCCATCGCCATTTTGTTTAAAAGGCAACTTACGCAAGCATTCCACCAACCTGGGGAACTGTCGAGAATTCGCCGGTAGCATCGTCGAGGAAGTACATGGCAGGAGTCCAGTAGGCAGACTTATCCTGCTTGACAGCACAAGAAGTGCAATCACCATTAACAAGGTCTTCATAAGTGGCCCCAATTCCGAATCCTAATAGGCATTATGAGTGACCGTACTTCATAATTTCTAGTCAATTATGGGATGCAAATGTGATAACTCACCAGAGGATCCATGAACCGCATGGGCGTGAGCAGAGATCTTATTGAAATCAACAATAGGGTCTACACGAGCAAGTCCAGTGCTGCCACGGCATTCCATTCGCCAGAAGGCTTCAGTCACAGATGAGAGGCCAAGGAAGGCAAGGGTCGCGAAAGTATTGCGTGCCATTGTGAGGTCGACGAAGACTTAACAGGAGTGTCAATCGTTCCAATAGCAGCAACTCTCCAAGTCCCAGATCGAAGTTCAGGATTGAATAACCGCGTAACTGAACAGGAGGTCGTATCAGACGAGACCTGCTAACCGCAGTAGGGCCCTGCCCGGATTCCTTGAGCTGATAAGTCGTGAAGGGTGATGTGTTGACTTGACTGATCCGATGTGAGGGGTTGTAACGGATGTTGTTCGGTTGTTCGTTTAGTTCCTTCTTGCTCGAGTTCGAGTCTAATGCTTGTATATTTCCTAGCTTTTGTCCTTCCACTATTGTTGCTAGGCAGGTTTAACCATGAACCGTCGGCCTTAGTTGTCGTAAAATTTGGTCCAGTGTGTAAAGGGAACGAGTGTGGGATAGTCAAATATCCAAGGTCTCCTGGATACCAGCCTCGTCGCAAGTGAATACCAGGTCGAGGCTTGGGGTCGAGGCGGAACTTGGATAAGCAGTCGAAGACTTGAAACAAATGCGATCAACACAGATCAGGTAGTGAACGTGATGGCCAGCAATCTGGAACTACCTAAGATGGGGAGCGTTCGTTTAAGGAGCGTTGCGACAGAAAACTGTCAGTTGTAATGAGGGAATGACTGGCCAGGACGTGGAACGAGGGAAACGAGGGAAACGAGGGAAACGAGGGAAACGAGGGAAACGAGGGAAACGAGGGAAACGAGGGAAACGAGGTGGTGAGAGATAAGACAAAAGACGGTAAGGGTGGTAGAAGAGAGAGAGTTAGTTAAGGTAGGGCAGATGCAGATGGGTTGTGTAAAGAAACTGACTCCCCCGGTTGGGCGGAGGAGGGCAGGTACGAGCGGGAAGGGAAACGGCAGTGGGCGCACAAGTCACCCGGGGCTATGTGTAAGTAGCGGCCGCATCTTGGTACTTGGGAAGTGATTCAAACCCACCCCAAGTGGAGTTTTTTCGAGGTACTTATTTACAACGCTACCGGGTACAGAGGGGCATATGGAAGGCACACCACTTAGTACCTGTGCTCCTGCCCAAGTGTCTCATTCCTACTCCTAACTCAAGTCATAGCTGATGGTAGGGCAAAATTGAGACAGTCTGTCTTTCTAAATTGATCCTTATTTTCTCTATCCCGTATGTACTCAGCACTTCCTGGGCACTCGACAATTGGAGCACGTAATTCTGCTTTATCTGTTGAGCAAACACCCCAGATAGCGCAGTAGGTACTAAACTACTAATATAACGCCCTGGTCTGTGGTACGACTGTGAGTCTACCTAAGGTCCTAGAGAATGCCGGAGCTCTGTACCACGGAGCTAACATAGACACCAGGGCCTTGAAGTACCCACTCCCCTATAGTACCTCTATTGTCGATAGAGAGACTTTGAGTACCTGCCCAAAACTGTACCTACCTAGGTAGTTAGGAAACAAGGTGACAGTTTCCCCAGTGGTATGACGTGCAGCAACTATTTAACAATTCCCTTTCGTCTGAAGTATTGTATATAGGGATCTACAATTGATAGACTATTTTTCATCAACTCCCTTATCCAAATGGTGCTACAAAGGCGACAATGCGCAATTCTCTTGGGGCGCAGACCTGAACTCCTTTCTCAATTCCCGTGGCAAGAAGAGGGTGGCGCCTACGCAGTTACCGAAATCCAGGGTCGATCCTTTGCTCTTGTCGAACACGAGACAAATTAAGGCCTGCGCTTAAGCATCTTCGTCGAGAGATCAGCCCTCTTCTGATTGGGTTTCGCGGTTTCAGGTACGACTGCTTGTCCTATGTACTTCGGAAATCACTGCCGTGAGCAGTTATCTCAGTGGACCTGACCCGTACTGAGTACGCCAAGTCCTGGCCAAGCAGGAGGCCAAGCTTGCGAAACCGACAGCCAGGGTAAAGGGCAGCCACTGACGCAAAGTACCCCTTAATGAGCGGCTTCCCACATGCTGTATGCACGTAAAACCCTAGGGTGCCAGGCATGCATGCTGTAGAACTGCTACCTACTGCAACATGGAGGTAGGTAGATTTTTCTATCAGAATGGCTGTGTGCTGCATCCCGCTGCCCGCCACGTAGGATGAGTAGGATGGGTAAATTATATAAGGGCGTACCTTCGTCTGATCGGTCGTGTTGATTACTGTACGACCATACATTGTTGGTCAAAAGCGTTGCACGTGTGCCACGCTCCAGTCACTGCCAAATCTTTTGCCAAGTCAGCAAGATAACCAAACAGAAACCAATCAACATCTGCCAGCAGCACCGAGAAAGAATGCGAGGTCCTGCAGCTGTTTCCTAGTGTTTCAGCGAGGTCTGCCTTGCTACACATATTAGACTACCACTTCAACTATACAGTACTCACCAACATATGTATTCAACTTTTACATGCATGTATTCCTACGTTGTCTAACAAATCGTCGGTCGATTAGTTTATCTCACCCCACTCATACTGACTGAAAGAAGGATACATTGAAGACTATCCCCGTACCCCTTATTTCCCCCAAAGCTAGATCATCGGTACTAAGTAGTATACCGGTACGCGATAGCACGGGAGGTAGATTGGTACCTGCATATGTATGTACCTGGGTCACCTGTGTATCGAAGTGAACTTGACCAACGCCTTCCTGCTCAAGCGCATTCGTTAATGAGGTATGAAGGTCAGATCCTTATGGTGGGGCTTTACCGGCCGATCACAGGTTTGTTTAGGAAGCCACACTGGATTATCGGTAATCCCTCATACGTCACAACGGAACAGTGGTACATGGTAGCGCAAACGCGATTGTCTCCCTGTCTAATCGGGTGCTGTTTTTCAGTTTGCACCTGCGCATCGCAATCTTTGACAGTTTTGAGTTGATCCGACTGGCCGTAGGGGGTTTTGTTCTGCTCCGTGTGTTGTTCTGTCTCACAACCAGCCCCCTCTCTTAAGGCGCATTCCCTATTACTTACCATTGCACGGTGCAGAGCGTCCATCGAGCGGCTTTCCGTATGATGCGCTGGTTTCCATTGTATTCCACATCAATGACATGCCAGTAGCGTATCTAAAGGGCTGGACTTGTCACCGTGTACAGCTTAAATCATGTGCAACGAGGGCTAATCCCGCCTGATGCCACGATGTAATCCCAATTGTGCGCCTAGGCTACGTGCCCGTGTTAGTGCTGCTTTATTTTAATTTTATATTGCTTGATAAGACACCTCATTGTTGATGAGGGAGAAGACGGTGTTTTGTGACCGAGGTGATGGACAATCTTGTCCTCGAACTTGTGCTAGTGAGAAAACCAATTTTCTGCCCCTTATGATGTCTAACAGGAAGCCAGGCATACAACCAAACCCTCCAAAGCTCAGACCTCGACATGGATATGTTTCGGGTTGTTTTAGTCTGTCCAATCAAATATGTTTCCCGGGTTGGTCTATTGCTATGATAGGAAATGCAGGGGTACGGGATGCCATTTAGACCACGTACATACCGTAGTGGTAACGAAAGAACAGATAGGAATTACGTTTAGACAACTGGTAATAAAACAGGCACAATTCCTTCCAGTCAGAAGACTGACTAAGCGCAACAGCGTAGAACTTGATACTCGTATATATATCAAGTAATTAGATATTCTAAATGATATATATTCACTTCATCATGACTTTTAGGGGCATCTATTAGTAATAAGTGGTAGAGACTTAATATAATGTGATCATAAATTACCCGGAAATACTAGTATAAGCATCCGCCACCTGGATCTGATGCTCTGGCATCATCTTATAGGCAGATATGTAATTCAGTGGTTTACTGTGCTGACGTCTCTGGACGGTGAAGCAGGTGATATTCTATATACCCTAGATAGGTGCTCGGTTGTAGTGTGCCCAAGGGGCTTGAATGCAAACTCTGCCTAAGAGAGGGGTGGTATCGGTTTTTTATTGTACTGCTGTACAGCTATACATTGCGTATTAGGACTCAGAGAACAATATTTTGGGACAATTATGACCGGTAATTAAAAGGTAGCGCAATAGAGTCACTCGGTCCTTCAGAAACTCCCCGAGTATGTTGTATCAGGGTAAGGTATTAAGTTTGTACCATATCTAGACAAATATCGCTTCTTTTGGCCATTATACAACTTGGAGTGCGTTGCTATCAAAATGACTAACCCAGCTATAAAATATGCAAATTGTAATAGGGACATGCTCTCACACTTAGGTAGTATACTATATATATATATATATATATATTAACATAACATATATTATAATGAATATGCTGTACTCATCTGGGTCAAATAGCAGCGCGGCCCAGAACATGAGAACCAGCTCTTGTAACTTACTTACAGGTGATAAATCAAATAAAGCTATTGTTCGACCGCAACCAAGTAGCTAAGGAAGTGTATCTGTTTGTCTGCTAGGAAGTGTCACCCTATATCAAGTAAATAATAATAAATTCCAGCTAGAATTCTATGTTCTCATGTATATCAAAAAGGGATCTAAAAATTCTTTTATGGTACCCAAGGTTAGTAATTTTTGTCTCGTACCCATAGGTACCTACCAGGTAGATGTGGCTAGTATACACCTTATCAGCCACAACCATCCACACTAGCCACACTTCCATCCATTCCTCATCCCCATCTGGGGCAACTTGGCGACTCCCTGACAACGCAGAGCAAGAAAGACAACAGTGCCACATGCGCAACATGTTTCTTTATATTAAATACTACGACGCTCCTTGATATGACTATAAGAGTCTCTGAAACTCGGCATGGATGATCTTTCTAGTTTGGATTGGTCTTCGGCCAGTCCTGGGCAAGGCAGTAACAAGCCACCACCCATGAACCCGATGAGCGCCCAGACGTTCTACCCTACTCTTCGTCCCACCCCTTCACCACAGCCCTCAGCGCGGTCAACGCCTCTTTCCGCACAGACTTCTTCGAGCGCTACGTTAAGACAACCCCCCTCTAAAACGGCAACCGATAGCTTCAGTAACCTCGTCAACTTTAGTGGCGCAAAGAGTAATGCCAATCTCACTCTTCGAGAACGACAGGAACAACTTGCTGCAGAGAAGCGCCAAAAGGAAGAAGAGGAAAAGAGAAGGCTCCAGTCTCAGTATGGAGGAGGGCAGTTCTGGGACACGATCGGCCAGGCTTCGGGACCTGCTTCACGGACAGCCTCGCCCGCCGTACCACCGACCAGTAGTGGAATAGGGTTCACGAATGGAGGAAGAGATAATAGTCAAGAAGATGATGATCTATTTGCAGCTTTCAACAAGGATACAAAAGTCGATAACTCAAGCCACTATCCTCCACCCACGCAACAACTATCCGGAACTAGCACACCTGCTAGTGCTCCCAAACTAGATCTATCCAGCGCTAACGCCTGGGACAAGCCCTCCACGCCGGGTGGGCACGAATTCTATGACGACGATGATCCTTTCGGTCTGAAACAATTGCCATCCAACGCACAGACGCAGCCGCAGCAGGTCCCCAATGTGACGGAGGACGACGATTTTCTGGGCGATCTAGGCAAGCCTGTAGAGGAGGTTCGACGGAAGATGGAAGCAGCTCAGCCAAAGCGAGTACCTGGCAAACCAATCGAGGAATCCGACTCTGACTCTGAACCTGAAGCCCCTTCTAGTGCCCCTGATTCAGACCCATTTGATAAAGCTGTCGCTGAGTTGATAGACATGGGGTTCACAGCTGAAAATGCCAGGCGCGGTTTAACAGAAAGCGGTGCTGGCCTTAATATCCAAGCTGCAGTTAGTTGGCTCTTGGACGATGCTCATAGACAGGCTAGAAACAAGCAAAAGCCGCGTGCGTCTCCTTCTGAGCATGGAACGAGGGTGAGGGAAGATGGGAACAGTAGAGACAACCGTGGGGCTGCATGGATGCGGAATGACGATGTGAGCGGGATGCCTTCACGCGGGAACACACAGTCGCCCGCAAGCAGCGACGACCTTTCAAAGAGGGCCGCCGCTGTGGGGTCAAGTATATTCAAGACGGCCAACTCGCTGTGGAAGACCGGACAAAAGCAAGTGCAAAAAGCAGTAGCCGACTTTCAGCAAGAAGGAGGCGACCCTGGCCAGCCCAAATGGATGCGCACCGCTCAGCAAGACCGAATGCCATCTAGGAAGGAAATTTCTCAGGCAGCGACCGATGAAGCCTTGATGCTTGAATCGGGGCGGCGATCGGAGAGGCACAGGGTCGAGGGTACCACGACCCGGAACGATGCCTCGCGCGACCACTCTCCCGCTTTACCCGTTCGGCCATCGGGTCAACCTAACACGCCAAAATGGCAACAGTCGGCACCTTCGAGCTCTCTAGACCCTCGAGCAAGAGTAAACAAACAGGTAATAGAAGAGCAGAGTGCGCAAGCATATGTTAGCCCAGCAAGAAGAAAGAAGGCGACACCGCAGCCAGCGCCAAAGGATGAGCAAGATACGGATCTTTTGTTTGGTACCTCAGCACCATCATTTGCTCAAGCTAAATCTCAGCGATCTGCGCAACCCTCCCCAGCTCCCAGGTCCACATCACAGAATTCATCGCGGCCGATCACTCCACGGCCGCCCCCGCCCGCACGAAACATACCGTCTCTGTCTTCGTCTGTCCTACAAGCGTCTACCCGCCATCGCCTAGACGGAACAGCGCATTTCAAGCGTGGCGATTACGATGCGGCCCATACAGCGTATACCAATTCACTATCGGGTATACCACAAAACCACCCAATTTGCATAGTTATACTCACCAATCGAGCACTAACCTCATTGAAAACTGGCAGTCCCAAACAAGCTGTCAGCGATTCTGATGCTGCTATAAGCATCATCGGCCCCACACGTGGCGAAGGCGAGAGCGTTGCTTTACCGGATGGAGAAACACGAGACATGAAGGAGCTGTATGGGAAGGCGCTCAGCCGAAAAGCCGAAGCTCTAGAGCAGATGGAGAAATGGGCAGATGCCGGGGAAGTCTGGCAGCAATGCGTCGAGGCCGGTGTAGGTGCTCAGAATGCGATCGCTGGGCGAGAACGATGCCAGAAAGCTCTTGCTCCAAAGCCGAAACCGGCTCCACGACCAGCTCAGGCGGCGAAGCCCCGGCCCAAACCCTCCGCCACGGCCGACCTAGAGCCAGCCAAAAGCTCCGAGGCAGTCCAGCGACTACGTGAAGCTAATAAAGCTGCCGAGGCAGCTGACGATGAGAAATTTGCGTTGAGCGAAAAAGTCGATGCCCGAATCGCTGCTTGGCGAGACGGTAAGAGGGACAATCTACGGGCACTGTTGGGCAGCCTCGATCAGGTCTTGTGGGAGAACAGCGGGTGGAAAAAGGTGGGCTTGCACGAATTGGTAATTGCCAATAAAGTCAAGATTCACTATATGAAGGCCATTGCCAAATGCCATCCCGACAAGGTGAGTGATGGCCCACTGCCACGTGTCTCGGATTCGATACTGATGACGATGACCAGCTCCCCCAAGACGCAAGTACCGAGGTGCGACTAGTTGCAGCCACTGTGTTTGCAACTCTCAATGAGAGTTGGGACAAGTTCAAGGCTGATAATGGATTATGAGCGGTTTAAAAAGTCGAAGAGAAAGGTACAGGAAATGAACGTAGATATGACGATAGATGAAGCGTAAAACGACAAGAGACACGAGATTCACGAGCTTACGCATGATGCATTCGCAGCCTGCATAGAATACTTACCCGGATTGTTCCCCGCGCAGTCCCTTTAGCTGTATCACCTGGGACCCCTAGCTCTTCCAGAGGGCACAGCGGCGCAGTACATTCAGCCTCATATTGACAACTTACATCTCTTGAGGTTGCTATTGCGACATATTTAAAAGTCCCTTGGCCGCTGATATCCCCTGGCGGAGGTACTTATCAAGTTATAAAATTCATATAGCGTATGCAACCTTTTGGCTCTTCCAGCAAACCACATGGCGCATTTTCGCTCTTTTTTTATTTTTATTTTTTATTTAATATATATATATATATAAAAGCCACATTGACCAAAGACACTACATTGTGGCTCTTACCAACAGAGCACATGTCCTCGCAACCCGGAAGCATCACTATTCCCGAGCCGGATATTGCCGGGGCGAATAGGGCGCACACTGCCCACTATTTGTGGGTAGAAGAGACGGGGTCAGCTTAAAAAAGCCAATTAGGCACGACAAGCATGTAGACCAAGTATGCAAAGAACAATAAAAGGCGTAGATGTCCTTCCATGTGTAAGAGCATTAGCCCGGTCATAAACAAGTTTTGCTTCAAAGTCACATCACGAGTCTTGCCTTGCTATTCCCGACTTAATCAAATAGTATTACTCTTAAAAAGAATTGCATCCCAGCCTATGGAATACCTAGAACTTGCTTATTACCTATAGCACGGATTCTGCACAGTAGATACTTCCTCCACCAGGCAGGTAACATCTGCTGGTCAGATTCGATTTTTACTTATTTTGTTGTTTCTGCTGACTGACGTCAAGAGCCCTTCTCTCAACCCAAGTTTCCAAGCCTAATTTACATCTCTTTACAAAACCCTTGCTAGTCCGTTCTCCGAGGCTAAAATTTCTAGTGTCCTTAGCCGGCTTTCCCAAATAGGACACCCGCACAATAAGAGACGGCCGGTCCAAAGAATTATCTCCTAATAAATTTGTTTTGCGGGTGGCTTTTTTGCGGGGAGCGGCATGTTCGAGCAGCCCTGGATGGAAGGAGGAGAATCTGGGGATAGGCGATTCACTAGTTCTTATTTAGCGAAAAGCCACCGGCAGAGCTCAAGTTGGGGTTTTGCTTGGGGGAAAGTTTCTCGGCCTGCAACCTCCAAGATTATAAGGTCGAGTAGATTTGTTATTTATAGGAATGGTGATACATGATCCTTTCTCTAAACGAACAAGACGTGTGTCTATTTCACGTACTACTGCATAATCTACTTAGGAAGACTATACTATCACATCTGGACCTTCTTGTGTCATAGACATCGTGTGTAGCGTTTCTAGGCTTTGGAGATAATGCCTCAGTTTGTCTTGGGGTATTGCCCAAGATCAAAAGCATGTTATCGTTTTCCGAACAAATGCCTGGAGAAAACGCAAAATCTCCTTACATTACCATGTCACAACCTCGCCAATTAGGTAGCAACCTTGAAGCTTCACACCGTACAAGACCCCTCAGCGAAGGTGCTCATATGTTGGCCTTTGCATACATACATAGGTATGTTACTTATACGCGCAAGTGACCTAAAAGCTCATACCCCGCATAGCTCCTAACCTTGATCTTCGCTGTATGTATGTATGTATATAATAGCAACCAGTCTTCTAGATAGATGCAGTACGTTTACCGTAGTTAACTCGCTTATATCCCCACTAGGACAAAATTTCCTGGAATCGCGCTTATCCACTGCCGAATCCGAATGTAACTGAACCTTTCGAAGGATTTTACGTATTGCCCCGGTGTTGTGTGTGGAGAAGCTGAGACGACGGTCCAACGTTTAGGACTACTTTACGCAAAAGAGGTAAGACGACCTTCCCCATTCACATGCCTTTTTCCCCACTAAGCCATGCCTCTACCGTATGAGAGCTCAGAGCAGTCGAGCGATGTGAGAGAAGATCGTCATCGGCGTTCCAAAACCTTGGGGAAGCGGTTGGAGAATCGATTCGCAAAATATATATAAAGCAAACCGTTGACCCCACTGAGGCTCTGACGAATATGAGATTTAATCCAGATTTAACCCAAGAGGCCAGAGTAGAGCCTGTCATCAGCCCGGACTTACAGGACCGATCCCCTTTACTTCACTGGAAGTTTGACGGTTACCTGTATCGACTTCGGTATTTTCGCCCGTAAGACGAACGGTTCTCGGGGAGACGGAGGAAACGAAACGTAGGCGCTCGCGCGTTGTCACTCAATTCACAATGGGCAAGGAGTACTTCGGCCTTCGCGGCCAAGCCCTCAATTATGCCGTTGGTATTATCGCTGGCTGCGATTTCCTACTGTTCGGTTACGGTAAGCCATGCCAACTCAATTCATTGGATTAGGCCCAGCCATGTTGCAATCGAGAAAATATCGGTGGACTAAGACACCAGAACAGATCAGGGTGTCATGGGCGGTATTTTGACGATGCCCCAGTTCCTCGACGTGTTCCCGGACATCAACCCGGACTCCACGGCAGACCTGACGCTAAAATCCCAACGATCGACAAATCAGGGCATCGCCGTCGCGAGCTATAACCTGGGTTGCTTCATCGGCGCTATCATCAGCATCTTCATCTCCGACATGTTGGGCCGCAAGCGCATGATCATACTAGGCACGACCGTCATGATCGTCGGCGCGGCGCTCCAGGCCTCGGCCACCACGCTCCCGCACCTCATCGTCGGCCGCATCATCACGGGTCTCGGCAATGGCGGGAACACCTCCACCGTGCCGACCTGGCAGTCCGAGACGTCGCGCGCGCACAAGCGAGGCAAGCTGGTCATGATCGAGGGCGCGCTAATCACGGGCGGCATCACGCTTTCCTACTGGATCGATCTAGGTTTTAGCTTCGCTCCCGGGACCGTGGCCTGGCGGTTCCCCCTCGCCTTCCAGATCGCGTTCTGTCTCTTCATCCTGGCCTTCATCTGGGGCCTGCCCGAGTCGCCGCGCTGGCTGATCCTGAAGAAAAGGGAGGACGAAGCGCGCGAGGTCCTGGCTGCGCTTGCGGATACGACCACCGACGATAAACTCGTCGAAGACGAATTCTTGGCTATCAAAGAAACGGTCCTCGAGATGTCCAAGGGCAAGTTCTCGGATCTGTTCAAGATGACCAAGGACAGGTTAGCAGTTCTCCCGTTTGCGCACAATCCATCGTATCATTGAGGAGAGTGTGACTAACGCATGATTTACAGAGAATTCCATAGAACCCTGCTCGCCTACGTCAACCAAGTCTTCCAGCAGATCTCAGGTAAGTAGACGGATACACCCAACTTCGAATGCCAGTCAATCAATGCGTAATACTGACGGCGCTCTCACAAACAAAAGGTATCAACCTCATCACCTACTACGCCGCCGTCATCTACTCGGGGCTTAATCTCAGCGGTTTTCTCTCACGCCTCTTGGCTGCGCTCAACGGTACCGAATACTTCATCGCGTCGTGGCCAGCCGTGTACCTGGTCGAGCGCGTGGGGCGGCGCAAGCTGATGCTGTTCGGTGCCGCGGGACAGGCCGCGACCATGGCAGCGCTCGCGGGCGCCGCCTCGCTGACGGGAGGGGGCAACCCGCCGAAGGGCCCCTCGATCGCTGTTATCGCGTTGCTGTTCGTCTTCAACACCTTCTTCGCCGTCGGTTGGCTCGGCATGACATGGCTCTACCCCGCCGAGATCGTGCCCTTGAAGATTCGCGCCCCTGCCAATGCGCTCTCGACTGTGAGTACCTACCTAATCCCAGCATGCTGTCTTTATTTCTCCCTTCGCGATTCCATGAAGCGATTTTTGGCTTGTTGGGATTGTTCTTGAAATTTTTGCGATTCGCGAAATGATCGCATACCCGCTCCCGGTCAACCCGTGACTAACTCTTGAAAAACTATAGTCCGCAAACTGGATCTTCAACTTCCTAGTCGTCAGTAAGTACTCTCACTCTCCCATCCCTCTCCCCCCTTTTTCAGCCCCACCCCATCTTTCAAAGACGCACAAGCGCGGCACAGAACCATTTAAATTTTAGGAACAATCATCAAATTAAACTTCTTTTAACTTTATCTCGAAACTAACCACGTCCCTTCCTCTGCCTGTATCTAGTGATCACACCCATAGCATTCAACAACATCGGATACCAGACCTACGTCATCTTCGCCGTGATCAACGCGTTCATGGTCCCGTCCGTGTACTTCTTCTACCCGGAGACCGCGTACCGGTCCCTGGAGGAGATGGACGCCATCTTCCACAAATGCCACGGATTGCGGGGCTACGTAGACGTCGTTCGCGCCGCTGAGGAGTTGCCGCGGCGTTATGGCAAGAATGGCGAGTTGCTTATCGCTTACGATGAGACGGAGGAGCATAAGGCCCATGTGCAGCACCATAATCACCATCCAGGAGCAGGAGATGAGCAGACGGCTTCTTCGAATAATAGCGATGCGGAAAAGGGGGTTGGTGTTGTTGTTGGCAGTAGTTAGGGGAGGAAGGACGTCAAGAAATATATATTAGGGGATAGGGCATATTTTGCTAATTTCAACGACCCCTTACGTTTATGAAGGCTTGCAGTTACTAGGGGATCCACACATAGAGACCCCCTGAGCGTAGCAAAGGGGGCTCCAAAAATATGGAACACTATCAAAAAATACGGAACACTTCTATATAGTAAATTCTTTTTTTAGATTTATTCTGACCAAGTAGAGGTCAGAATAGCTCCAAGACAGTATTTAGAAATATGTTTAAAATAAAAAATAAAGGTATGTATGGCTTTGCCTGACCTTGCATTATATAAATATAAAATATTAGATCTTGTAGAATTGTTAGGGACAAGGTCACAGTGTCATGATGACTGGGGGGTTAGTAATATAATATTGTTAGGGACAAGGTCACAATGTCATGATGACAGGGGTGGTGGTATATAATATAATGATGATTAAGAGGAAGGAAATGCTATGGAGGAATATTGGCAGTATATATACATGGCAGTACAGTGCATATAGTGCGAGTATGCAATCTGCACTGTTGCATCCCAACAAATATAATGATGATAATAAAGAGAAAGGTAATGCTATGGAAGAATATTAGCAGTATATATACATAGCAGTACAGTGCATATAGTGCGAGTATGCAACATGCACTGTTGCATCTTAACAAGTATTATAGTTGCAATGTTATGCTTATTTAAAGTATGTTATTTTATATAAGAAAATAAAAGCAATAGCATATATATAATTGCTATCAAAGCGTATATATTTTAAACTAGCATAACATTATAACTATAACACTACAAGATTTAATATTTTGTATTTATATAATATAAGGTCAAGCAAAGCTATATATACCTTTATTTTTTATTTTAGACGTATTTTTACTTGCTGACTCAGCAGTTTTATGGCCTCTGATTGGTTAAAAGGGGTAGAAGTGTTCTGTATTTTTTGATAGTGTTCCATATTTTTGGAGCCCCCTTTGCTACGCTCAGGGGGTCTCTATGTGTGGATCCCCTAGTAACACATTTGCACCTGATCATATCGCCTGCCAAAAAATTGTTTAATTAATTGATATGAGTTCAGCTCCAAAATTGGATATTCTTTTAACCCACAGATTGATCTATGCCTATGCTTTGAAATTGGAAGAGAATGTCTTGGCCAGCAGAGAACTTGGCAGAAAAGGTAACACACTGTGACCACATGTAACGACGGAGCCCAATTAGGATGGGATCATCATCTCCGCTCGACAAGACTTATAGCGTCACATAATGAATCTTCCCCTTTTTTGTCTCGCCGATTTTTGCTGTTTTTTATACAAAGATCCGTTTCTGGCAGACGTGCTGGTATCCGAATTTAGACATTCTTTCAAGCTCCAGCATAATCTGTGGCTTATGCTTTGAATTGGCAGAAAACTCTTGGCTGGCAGAAAACACTTTGGTCGGCAGAAAAAACCTGGCTAGCGGACAGTAGTGAGGTGGAAGACGGGTACAGGGTGGGATTGATCCTCTACTCAATATCTTGATAAAGTTTACAACTTTACGCGATGACAAGCTTGTGGGCAAAGGGACACTATCTGTCCAGTATATGATGGTATATGAAGAATAAGAGCTGGTGATGGCATATTCACGTTGAATCCACTCGCCACTAATAGATATAAGAGACGCTCGTGAATGAAACAAGAGCTAGCTCACGGATTAATCGACTAGCAAAAGTGAACAGAGAGCTCAAGATCAAGGTCCGCAATATTAGTAGCCAGTTAAACACAGAAAACGCGCCAGACGCAACAGTTGGTGAACGATCTCAGCAACACCAAGAAACCCTACATTGATAGATGATCTACAAGGTTAAGACGCACGTTCAAGAGCAGATAGAATGCATAATTGAGAACTTTATTTAAAACGCCAAGTTAAAGCAGAATTTACACCAGTTGCCTAAGTTTATTTATGAAGTAAAACGATTCTATAGTGGCAGTGCTTTATCACTTTTCCGTCTCGCTCGGGTTTGCAGCTTTCGTACTCGCCGCTTGAAAGCTTACTAGTAAATGGGGGTCTTCTAGATTCGGGGTGTCCTAACGTTACGCTTCACCATAAAGGAAGCGGCGGGTTAGACGATTGCGCCCGCCTCCGCCATCTCGTGCAACATGACGAGTGGATTCGGCTGCTTTCGCAGCAGCTAGCACTGTCACTAGATCACGGAGTCACAAAGTTGGGAATACAAGGGACCCGTGGAGTACTGTTCCAAGTGACAATGCTAAGGTATGGGTACACGTTCGTCTGTAAGGGTACGGTACAGGCGTTCATCAAGGATCTTGAGCACGAGGCCGCCGTATACGAGCGCCTCAAGCCCGTTCAAGGAATCAGCATACCGGTTTTCCTCGGCTCTATCGACCTTCGATCCATTGACAGGACTTATTATTACGAACACCGTGTCTATATTATACATATGACGTTTTTATCCTGGGGAGGACATAGTCTGAACGAAATCAAGATTGCAAACAGTCGAAAAAAGCAGCTGGAAACTAGGGCATTTCGAGCCCTGCAAGCGATTCACCAAAGAGGAGTGGTACACAAGGATATCCGTAGCGCGAATATCCTACTAAACCCCAAACCCCAGGACGTGATGCTGATCGATTTTGAACGGGCCTTACTGCTCGACCCACCTCGGCGTCCTAGGTCAGCTCGCTCCCAATAAGAGGGCATGGGATCATGAGACAGTGCATAGAAAGAACGGAGCACGTTGTACTAGCATATCCAGGCTAGATCCGCGGCTTACGAACGATAGGGCGATGGTAAGAACAGCTTTCTAAAAGTGGTAGCCATGGTAGTTCCTGTGAGGCTACGTCCAGGTAGCACGGCAGAGGTTTAACCAACATAATTAAATGATGCTATACAAAATCTGGTATCACAAACCACCCGATGAAATCCCTTTTTATTTCCTTCCCGACTTCATGCTATTTTGTAATAAGTAAATCATGCATTTCGGCCCATTATTCCATCTGCATCATCGCTCCCAAACCAATGCTTTGCGTTCGTCGCATCACTAGCCTAAACAGCTTGGGGCCGGAAGACAGAGCTCAAAAAAAAAGCATGCGTCTTCTATAACAAGCCTGGATCGGTGGTCCGTATGGTCAGGATATCACTTACAGTTCTACGATCTGCTTTAGTCTTGCTGCTTGACGGCGAGAACTGTGTGTAATACTACCTCGGTGATGTTGATGGCCGCGAGCCAACTGTGCAACCTAGAGTAGCGCTCGTAGTGAACCCCGGAAGAATGCCAAAAAGGTCTAAGACGATGGCCTGCACGCTTGCAGAGCATTCCAACCAGGGAGAAACCGGGATGGGCTAGCAGTAAGACGAAGTCCAACCCGATGTAGAGTCCATAGTACTCCGTGAGCTCCAAGACAACGGGCGATCGAGGATGGGCAAGGGCTAAGGGCATGATTGTGTGTGTATGTGTGGGACAGAGACAGAGACAGAGAGGTAGATAGAAAGGGAGAAAGAAAGGCAGAGAGAAAGCTCTTTCTCAAATGGCCATCCCGCGTGACGGCCTGGTGGACGAATCCGGCCTACACTTCGGACCCCTGAGTATAGAATCGGACACAGTCGGGGCAGTTATTAAAGTCTTCAAGCCAACTAGGCCATCCGTCGTATTTTCTTTTCCAGCCAAGAAAGTGCGCAGACCCAACAGCCTCCTAATAATGGCCGCCAACCAGCGAGTACTTGACCGAACACAGACCACTTCGTCGTCACCATCACCATCATCATCAGTGGGACCCATCACCACTACACGCAGCACCATAGCCGCTGAGAATCACGAGGTTCAGAACCGCTATGGTATCCTTGAATCCATCCTAGACTGGGTCCTTCTTGCTGGCTCCATCGTTTTCCCGGAAATATTCTCGCCGCTTAATCGAATGGGCGTCTTTAGCAATCCTGCGACAGGAATAGCGGTACAGTTCGCCATCCGCAACATTCCACGCCGTTATCTGGCCGGGTTTGCTTGCTTGTTGTTCAGCTTTGGGATGGCTTGGCTAGGGTGAACACTCCAGTACAACTACCTCTGGCTGGCTAGCCGCATCTTTGTGTACGTCGACGCGGTCTCTCTGCCATCGACACCGCTAACCTACCTATTCAGAGCCCTAGTCTACTCAATTCGGTAGTGGTATTACTAATGGCGAGGATACGTCATCGTATCGGAAATAACATCATCAGCGGGCTTAAGGGGAATTGCTGGAACAGATCCTACAGCAGCTGATCAATGTATTGCAAAGATTTGTATCAAATGTGTATTTCCACCCATCGCCGATTATGGTGAGGACAATGCTAGATGATTGTAGACATGCTAAATTTAGGCTGCGTCCGAGAAGGTTTTGACTTGTTGAAACAAGCGCGCGGCAAATTTGAAAAGGTCATGCGCTAAATGATTCGCCAAAAAAAGAGAGCTGACCGACTTCCTAGAAGTCGTAGCCTCTCGAGCCCAATCTGCTGGCACTCGCAACGAAAATACTAGCTATTCATCTTTTGATCATCAGTCTGGGGCGCAAGGTGGTCAATCTGCCAGGTCTGGCCAGCAGAAGAACTGACTTAACTTTGTTTCTTGTAATAAACTGGTCGAACCATTTTTATAAGAGGCTGTTTGAGACTTTCTACTTTGTAAGAGGATGGCTTTTCTATGACGAACAAGTTTGATAGGAATAAATTCTAGGAACGATCTAGGTCAGCGCATAAACCAATCACCATTGAATTTACTAGAAGATCGCACTAGACCGCTTGGTGAATTGATACATGGATTTCACCGATTAACGATGTCCAATTTTTATTTCATTCAGCAATTCAAAGAATGATTTTAAACCCGATAAACGTATGGGAGGAAAAACACCTTAGACTGGACGCAGAACGACAAGCGTTTGATACTTATAACAAAGATAATAATACATAGAGGAGGCGGAATTAGCTCTTCTTACTGTATCGTTTCATTTTGGTCTCTTTCCACGCACTGACAGCAACTTATATTTAAAATATCAATAAAAAACTGCCCCTGGACCGTACATGTACGTTTTAAGATTCCATCCCTACGTCAAGCCCGAATATGCGCCTTATCTTAGGCATCTCACAAGATAGACGATCCTTTCAATCGAGACGTTGATAGCGCCGTGTGAGAACTCTACAGCCCAGATTTTCCGACTTGGATCCCATTACCAGAGCTTCCACCTTTCGAACAGCTCAAGGCCTGCCTGCGCGAGCAAGGTTTCCGTATCAGATGCTACTCCGCTGTCTGAGACCATAATAGAAGATATTGACTTAATGGTACCGGGACCGAGGCAACTTGGTTTCCAAGCAATGACCGGCCTTGAACCCTTCGCAGTGGCGCTTTTCGTGCGGCGGGCCTTTTTTCTTCGGGTGAAACGGCGGTGGATCGAGATGGATCCCGCTCCATTTCTTCAAACGATACGCCACTATCTCTGCGTACGAGTCGTCGAGGGTTGGTGTACTCATGTAGTAGCACTTGAGACAGTGTTGGCGGTATACTCGAGCATTGTATCTCTTGCCGGAATACATGCGGATGGTAATCGCGACCTGTCTGCTGCTCCAGGCAATGTTTTGGCAACCTGAGTTGTGACATTGGAACGTGCCCATGATGTTTGTATCGTAGGTCTCGATGTAAGAATTCTCGTCGTCTTGATTGTGGAATTGGAAGCGTAGGGTGTCTTCATTGAGTAGTCGAGACATCTCGTCGTGCTTTGAAGGCCACATTGTCCATTTAGGTAATGGCTTCCTCCCCTTTTCGCCATGGTGATGCTCCTTTTTGACAACGGCAGAATTTAGGGTCTGACACCTGAAAATATGAGGTGAAACAAGGTAGAGAAAAGAGATGTGATGAAGAGAGCAGATTACTACTTCCTGATTTTTGTATATGGAAGTCGGGATAACGCAGCTCCCAGAGTGATAAAATCCGTTTGTCGTTTCTTGTAAAAGGATCAAACAGTCACTGACCTCGTGTCACGGTCCTGCTCCGTCATTCACAAGCCCTCCTCTTCACTCTAGTCGGGCGTTGGTTCCATGATCCATCTGCATGTTGCCGTATCAACGCAGACGCAGTCATTGGCAGTCGGCGTCGTCATTGGCACATTGCTGGGCGAGAAATAGTGGAGAGCGCCATTGTTTTCGTTTGTAACGTCCAATTCCATAGTGCGTGTGTGTATCGATGCCAAAGGGGATTGGCTTTGTGTATCGTTAATATATTGTTGCAGCTTCTTGGGCGTCAATGATACCTTGGAAGATAGGATATCCTCTTAATATTTAAAAAGACAGAATAGTATTTCACGCGGCGACCGCACAATATCTCTATACATGCCAAGCGTCGGTCCGTCAGCGCCTGTTTGACGTTGACAAATTTTCAATGGGTAAGGTCATCATGCACGATGCCGCCGACTGAAACATGATTCAACCCGCGGACCCACTCCAGGCAAGCCCGACCTGAGTAGTGTGACTGTACTTTACTTTTATTCAAGACGACTACTACGGGGTCAACTACAATAAGCTTCTCAATGTTAAAATCAAGTAACATAAGTGACAAGGAATAAAATGGGAGAAGTAACGCCGCGCGTGTCGGCCTGCTTTTCATGTTCATGTTGCTCAGCACTACAAAAATACGGCGTTAATGACCTCCCCATGGCTAACATTGACGATCTCTTCATATCATGCTCTTTAATCAATATAACACTTGCAAAATAAAATTAAAAATAAAAACTATAAGGCAAACCGTTGGCTTCGTGGACGACCCGAAGGTTACTAAAAACGCTAAATATAGTTGGTCACATATCTTAAGTTGAATGTTTGTACGCAAGTCGAATTTTGGATGGGAAAACTGTGACGGCTAGCCCCCATGTTAGAGCAAGGATCACGATGGTCTGAGCTTTTAGATGGGACTTCATCGAAGACTCCGGCATCTGCAATGTGTTCTAGTCTTTTGCTTTTCTTGTTATGGAGTATTGTTAGGTCAACAGGTGTACATTAGATTGTGCCCGCCGTGACAAAAACAAGAAATATTCAACTTTTCAACAAATATTTAATTTTAACAACCAGCAACTTTAGAACTAAATATCTTAAAAACATCCAACTAAGTACATTATATATTCTGATTATTCATACATTTTGGATAATTTTACTTAATTTTATAGTATGCCTTGTTGTCAAGCTATTTCTCTATAAGTTGTTAAGTTTTGGTGTAAAAACATCAATTGGATGTTTTTTTCTTTCCCCCCATTGCATGCAACAGTTTTTAGTGATAGGTAGTTAATTTATGATGCAATTATTGGTCTAGTTTACAGTGGAGAGTGGAGAGCGGAGGGTCTTGGAGCTAAGCCATGATAGTGCCATGCGCACAGAGCACCTCCATAAATGCGCCAAAGTCTACCGAGCGACGCAGCTCGTTAGGTTACCTGCATCGCTCGGCCTCAATTCTTCACTGTTGGTACCTAAGCAGACCTAGATGCGTATAGCCATCCAGGCGGGAGACCATAGCACTTCTCCTGATATATATTTGCGTTCACACCCACCGCCTTTGGAGACTGAGCTGCGCAACCATGCTAGCCGTAGATTTCACGACATCTGTCAACACTTCGACACAGGAATACCTGTTGACAACTATAGCCGTCCTCGGCTTGTTCGTTTCACCTATGAATATTCGCTTTCGCATGAATCTGGAGATTACTTCTTACGTGTTTTCTTCCAAGCCCTCGATCTTCGAATCGACAGGAATGAACCTATTAGTTTCGAAGATGTTCGCTCGAAGTTCTTCCAGTTCGGGGACCATCTGTTCGATAACTTTTTTCTGCCTAGTAAGGCTTTGCTGCAACTTAGCTACTATACCAGTTAATCACTAATACCCCATAGTAAAAGCTTCCACAAAGAAAACCCCACAGCCTTCTCCGGCATTGCATTCTGCAGTCCAAGAAGCACAAGGCCAAGGCGGGCAACAGTATGTTGGAACCGGACCCCGATTGTCAGTTCTTCGGAGAGACTGTCTTATCCGTGACCGTCATCGTTGTGTGATATCGCGAAAATTTGATTTCACCGAAGCGATCAAACGGTCTCGGACTCCAGGCGGCCCCCGAGACGATGAAGGCAACTTAATAGCAAACGACCCAATTGAGCCAGCTCCGCTAGAAGTGGCCCACATCCTACCACACTCCCTCACGAAAACGAATGAGAAGGGCGAACTGGTACGTATCTTCCATTCATGCCGTCTCCCGTACTAAATTTCCGTGAGGATGCCTCTAAACAATCTGCACTTGCAATACTTGATATGTTCGATGTTGGCGTTGCCGAACTGATTCAGGGCCCTGAAATTGACCGGCCACGTAACGCTCTCACCCTTACTCGAGATTTTCATCAATATTTTGGTGATTTCCAGGTTTACTTCGAACCCGTTCCTAATAGAGATCATGTCTATACGGTCAGAACACATGTCTCCGGAGACTTTTTCTTTAGACCAGCACTTCCTATAGCCCGTGAGCTTTATCTCACACCCGATCGAACAATCGAGCCTCCGTCGCGTCGTCTGCTCGCTATCCATTGTGCTATTGCACATATTCTACATCTGTCAGGAGCCGGCGAGTACATTAATAAAATATACCGTGACATGGAGGAACTCGGAGTGCAGGCGGATGGGTCTACTCCGCTGGGTCGCTTCGTATCTCTTGCCATCAGCGAGCAAAGCTCTCCTGTTTGTACCTAGCGAGTAAAACAGTAAGTGGTAGCTTGTGCCATGGTAATTATGACCAGGAGGTTTGGCTTAGTATGAGTTTCTTGGAATTTTCTGGAGGAAGAGCAGAGCTCTAAACATAACAAAACGTATTGGATTCAACATTTATAAAGAAATAATACATATACATGTCCTCCGGTAGGTAGTCAACTTCTCTCAACATGGTTCTCGTTGTCATCTAACGACGCTGTTTATAATTATTGTGTTCCCTTTAACTTCATAACCATTCGTCTCCATCCTTGATAGTAGTCCACGAACTCTCCAATTGATTACCATCATTACTATTATCATTATCATCGAGGCTTTCCGGGGGGTAGGAGGTGATGAAAGCCCTACGGAGTGTACAGGAACCTGTCAAGCCATGCCCTAATGACCTCATCTGTCTCTCCTCGAAAATATTTATTGGCACTCGTCTTGGCCTGGTCGAGGAGCCTTCCACAGAGAGGGCGGTTTGCCGGGTCGTGGGCCATGCACCTGGCGATTGTCGTCCTAAGCTCGGGATCTACGTGCTTGTATGCCGGCTTGTCCAAGATATCTGCGGCGTAATGTGGCGGCAGACGGCGGCCGCCTTCGAAAGGCCTCGCTCCCCGGGTCGGAGGCATCGGGGGGTCTAGGCCGGTGATGATTTGCCACATGGTCTACGTGAGAGAAAGGTTGGTAGTGAGTAAGTGAGTGAGTGAGTGAGTAAATGAGTGAGTATGAAGCTGAGAATAACTTACAAGAGCAATTCCCCAGACATTCATTGGCGGGCCGTAGTTACCAGCAATCTTCTGCTCCGACAGCTCCCAATCGTCCTGATCCGCAATTCGGCGTGGCCCCGGCTTATCAGCATAGATATAGTCCCACTCAGGGCCGAATTGTTCCTGGTGTGTACACATACATAAGTAGGTAGGCTCCTCCATAGGGGTTTACGTGTGTGAGACGTGACTTACAGGCGCATAATAGCCGAACTTTCCGGCAGCCCGCAGGTCGTCGTAATAGATACTGTTATCACCGTATGTGAGTATGTAGGTAAAAATATATACCTAGTCGAACTAGATGTTTTCTTGTCATCCGGGCAGACTAACTTTCTCTTCCTGGGTTTCACTTCTTTCCCCAACCCGAAATCTCCCAGCTGTATGTCTAGGGTTAGATGATTTCTTCAATGGCCATGCGTTATATCGTTGCTTATATGCCGCATACCTTTAATTTCGGGATAAGACGATGTTCACCATCTGGCGCTTGCGGATCAATGCTGTCAATGAAGACTGGACCATGTTAGTTATATTCTTAGAAAAAGCCATATGTATAGCGAGAACACAGGCAGGAAGACACTCACTGTTTTTCGGGTCAATGTCAAAATGGACAAATTTTTTCTCCGCCCAGCGTCGGGTACGGAAGGGCAGGTCTTCGTAGAGGTCGCTCCCAATCCTCTTGCCTATCTCATTAACCTCTGCACCCGGTGCGCCTTGTACTTCGCCCAGAGGAGGTTTTCGTCGGTCGGGATGAAACTTTCGAGGAGGGTATCTGGGATATATCGTATTAACACCATGAAAACGGAGTATGCTAAAGTTTGCCGAGCGGTACTTACGACATAGCAACACATGCCCGTACCACTGCGACAATAGTCAGTACCGCTATCGCCGTCCCCTACTCGAAACTCTGACCACGACTTACTGCACATCCAGAATGACCACAGGACTATAGCGTTGAAGTACTGATTAGTAGCGTCCTCTAAATTTTGAATGTCGTTCTGCAAGAGAATGAGGACCTAGCAGACAGCCTTTACTTACTACGGTTTGGGAATTTCTCTCTTGCATTATGAACCCTGTTACAGGTGTGTGTATTAATGTTAGTGTCTGAGCTTGATGGAGGACCAAAACAAAGAATCAAGATCCCTCACCTCGCAATCAACTTGTGAAGGTCGCCATGTTCGCAATATTCCAGAATCAGATAATCCTTCCGATGCAGCTGATACCTCTCGATAGTATTGTCTGTTAGATTCGCCCTACCTTTCATTATCCGCCGTGCCCTCTCCCTATTCGCTGCTGCGTTGTACCGTGTCTGGAACGCGGCTTGCTTAGCCAGCAACCGGGGGCGCTCCTCATCCGAGAGCAGCGGTTTTCTCGATCGCCCCTTCTTGGCCTTTTCGTCAGGCTCATCAGCGCGTGATTCCTCTCCGCTTGATGGTTGATCGTCGCTGGAGTCATCGTCACTAGGGATATCGTACTCATACCTCCCCCTCGGTGGTAGGCCAACTTTTCCCGGTGATATCATCTGCACGCAATGCGCTGCTCTCGCCAATTTCTGCCCAGCCCCGACAACGTCGTCAGCGAACAACAATAAGATCAGCGACGGCTTCTTGTTACTGTGCATACCCTTGTGGCCGTCTCCTCGACACGTAGGTCTCTGCATTCCCAATCCCTAAGCGAGACCTTCACAACAAAGTACCGGCTTGTCTCTCTGATCCTGTATTGATACTTGAGAGCTAGACCGTAGCCGCCCCGGCCAAGGGGCCTCTCAAAGTGCCAAGGGGGAAAGAGCCCGAAGTAATTTCGTACTCGTTGGAGGCTTGTTTTTGCGGCTTGGAGCTTTGCATCATCGTTAGGCCGCAGGGGTCGCATAAGATCTCCCACGGCACCATCGTCAACGATATTTTTTCGCCGCCATTTTCTGGGTCTCGGTAACTTGACGCGGGTGTCCAGGTAAACTGAGTGCGCCACTGCCCCAAGTTGACGTTAGCAATACCTCCTAACTATGGCCCCTCTTGAGGCACCACCTGGGAGGGATAATAATGCATATTTTGCGTCTCAATGTGCATGTAGGGGAAATAATAAAACGTAGAAACTGTCTCTCGTATTCACTTACGCCACTCTTCCCGGTGTCTGCCCAGGGTGGCGCGCCTAGGAAGCGCATCGCTAGGCCACCCCCTCTCTCGATATACTTTAAACATCCAACATCTCGCACGCCATTCTTCTTCCGCGTCGTCTGGCGGTAGGCCGGCCATCTCTTAAGCCCCCTTCTTTTTCCTTTCTTTTTGACTTGATCAAGCGTCTTTGCCGTGACAAGACTTTAGACTACGCCTCGATATTAATGCGATCAATTATTAAGTTACGAAATAAGGTGACGCATTGATTGGTTCACTCGAGCCGGATGTATCGTGTGATTTTCCAAATTTCCGGGCAAGCTAGGGTGGAAACGTGACAAAGAAGGCATTTTACAGTGACAAAGCCATGATGTTCTGAAAGCACAACTTGAACTTAGCTTCGACAAAGTCTTGTCTTTGTCTCGTCGCCGCACGCAGACTGTTGTAGAAGGCGCAAGTTAGGACATACTCAGGAGACTTAGCACCAAACTGATCAATGTTTTACTCAATGTGCGTATTCCAGATACGTGCGAGCCGAAAAGATCAAAGCTTATTTACATTCCTCGTGTTACCAATTCGGCAGAGGCGAAAAAAAAAACATTCAAGCATAGCTATGGGTATCATTCATCCATTTCCCCCCTTTTCCCAGACATAAGGCCCATAAAACCTAGAGGCATCCGCCAACGCCCTGTGTAACTTACTGTTGTTATGTAACATATGTCCCGGCCTTGACTATTAATCCTGCCCAAGGGAAGCGGACTAGGAAAATCGAGGACCGATAGATATGACCAAGTCCTTTCGTGCTTTGAGGCAGCTTCGGCAAACTAAATGAGTAGTGCCTTTTTGATAGACTCTGGCACCGGCTGCCCATCCAGGAGACCGTTGTCACGACGTTTCGATTTATCACTAATTTTGCGAATTTTATCGAGAAGGTGGCTGAAAATAAATGTATCAGACCAGTGTTGTGCCAAATGGAGCGGACCAGTTAGAGCGAAAGGAACAAGCGTATGCAAACAATAGTATTCCCATGTGAATTGTGCACCAGCATTGGATCTGTATGGTAGGACAGATATTGGTAGTCAATGCAACGGGCTGTCTACACCACTAGGCTAGACTAAACCCCTACCATTGCGTTTGGCAGCAATTTTGCCTGAGCATGACAAGAATGAGAAAAGGGGGGAGGTAGGCATACTTAACGGGCATGTGTCCTCTAGCACCCTCCTGAACAGCAAGATTGACTCGGCTCAAGGCCGTCTCTTGCGCCACGTCGTCGGCTTCTTTCTCATGTTCTTCGAAATGGGCGCTGATAAGTTTCTGGCCCTCTTCTTCATCGGCAGCTCGTACGACATAGCGACATCCCGGTTCTTCGCACGTCCACGTTTGGTTGGGGCCCCGGGGCTGAGCCGTCGGTAATTTCTCGGCACGGATAGCGAGGAATGCTATCGGTCTATGCTTGAACTCTCCCAGCGCCTTATTCTCACCGGATGATGCCTCCTCATCTTCATCCACGTTGTCATCACTGTCGCTGTCCTCGTTATCGCTGTCAGCATCATCCTCATCTCCCTCGGTAAAGTAATGTGACTTTTTGGGCCTTTTCTTCAACGACCCATCTTCGTCGATGTCCATGTCATCCTGAAAATCTACCTCGTGACGCAGGCGTTTTTTGCTTCCTGTAGATGGCCGCAATCCAGCAGCTTTACCATTAGGACGAACTCTCTTAGGGGTCTGCTTGCCAGCATACTGGCTCACACCTCTCTGAGAGCTTTTATTGCCTGGCTTCTCGGTATGGCTACCACGCGCCGACTTTTTGACGCGTCTAATAATCTGCTGTATCTGTTGCTCTGTAATGGTGTTAAAGGTGGGTTTTAGGGAAGCTTTCTCCTTTGCCCACTGGTATATCTCAGTATTATGCCACTCGGGGCCTAACAGTGTTACCAGATTTGGAGCATGGTAGAGGAATATTTCCTCGACGGAGATGTAATTCTTGATAGCGCATTCCAGATACACCTTGTTCTGCCAGCTTTTAGCCGTTATCTGATGTAGTTGCTTTTTATATGTGCCTCTCTCGATGTCTTGAAGGATTTGTCTTCTAACCTCATTGAGAGTGTCCACTATTATGTTTCCTGAAGTTGCCGTCCCCTCTGCTGTGCTAGGATCTGATCGAGGTTCTCGAGATTTCTTTGAGCGAGTTGACTCTATGTTGGGAGGATCAATCATGATAATATCATCATCTTCAACATCGATAACTGCTGTTGAGGATTTCTTTGGCCTCGCTGGTATTGCAGACTGGACCTGGTACCTCTGCTTCGATTGGTTGATCTCCATATCAGACAACTCACTGGTTTGCTCCGTCCTCGTAACACTACTCCTAGGTGCAGAGCTTCTGAGGCGCCCTCTGCCCCTTTTCCTTCTGTCACCGGCCTCAAGGGATTCCGAATTCTCACGTGCCGAGTAGGCAAACGCCTTGAGAGGGCCTGATTGAGAGGCATTTGTCGATGTCGAATCGTGGGCACTTTTATTGCCGAGCTTGCGTACCACATCCTGCAACGCCCGTTAACATGGCTCTACGCGGTATTCACAATGGGGTAGAGCAACAAACCGGGAATGAGTCCGCCAGGTAACTATGCACGCTAGTATCTTTGGGGAAGTGCGATAAAAGGAAAATAGCTTGTGCATGAAGCCGGTTATAAGCCTCCGGCAGAGTGAGTCCATCGCCTACACGTAAAGCATACTGAAATGGTTGTCAGCTCAAACTTGACAAAAGCCCACATAGCTCTTACTAGCACACCAGGGGCACAGGGGCACAGGGGCACAGAGTTGTAACATACTCGGAAGAGTAATTCGTTTAAGCTCAAATTAACATCCGCAAAAGTCGTTCTTTTCTTCTTTTTGGACTTCTGGAGCATTTCAAGGCCTTCTTCATACTGGTCTAAAAGGGAATAGTGGAGGCGGACGCCTTGGAACATAGTGTCGCATATCGACTGGTAGGTGTCGGCCGGGGAGATCTCAAACCAACCTGCTGCGCCACTAGCCCAGATGACAGGGACCGATAAACTGTCGTCTTTCGCGCCCACAGAGAAGGCGTTTGAGGTCTCGATCTGAATCCAAACAGACTTTCTCTTCATCTCTCGATGGACAACTACAGAGATCTTCACGTTAGTGAACTGGATAGAGGGGCATGCAGGCGGCACGAAGCATGTTTGAGAGGGGCGCACGGTATTTCTCATTGTCTTTCTCGACCTCGAGCCTCCCACGGACAATAAATGGTCCTTCCAGATCGACATGCAACTGATTGACCAAGCTGCCATCGCGGCGATGTACGGAAGCGTCCGAGAGAAGAAAGCACGGCCAGTCGTCGGAATGTGTGGCGGGGCTGGCGGGTTTGAGGATGGAAGTTTCTTGGTAGTATCGAACAATAGCTTCGTCAACGGAAGCAACGGTCGAGATCGAGGCAGCGCGCCTCCTACGTCCAGCCATAATGGCAGAAACACGTGGGAGCGGATCGGCAGGACACAGGTTCTGTAAGGTGGAATCAATCGATATGTGCAAATCCTCAGGCGTGGAAGAGTGTTAAGAGAAAATTGGGAAAAGTGACTGTTGGAGAAGTGATCATTTAGGATAATGTCACCAAGTAACAAGTGCAAATAAAGAGGTTAGAGGGAAGTGAAAAACAAGGCGAGGCAAGGGATATGCATTTGAAAGACCACCTATTTGTAACGATGGTGAACAAGATTGTTGTATCGGAAAAGTTAAGAGCAGTACATGGGAATGAAGAGTGTAATTGGTAGAGGAGCACGTTGTAGATTCAAAGGCGACTTCAACTCAAAGGGCAAAACGCGACGCACTCATCAACCTGGCACGCGCCGATGACGATGAAAGCCCATTTGGCGCTTTCACTTTAAACCCAAGCCAGGAAATGCAGGAAATGCGGGGGGACGTTACTGTTAGATTGTTAACATACTAAAGTGCTTTGTACATTCTATGAAAGTGGTATTTCAGTATATCTATTTCTAGTAAAACACAGGCAGGTAGGTAGATATACTGCAACTGCGTTCTACCTGCAGGGAAAAAATACATAGCAAGAACCTCAAGCTCAAGTAGCTACTACCTAAGCAGCATGTTACTGTTACCCTTTATCGATAATGTACAATAGTATGTAGTGGATCTTGGTAGGCATTGCTGCGTTGCGACTGGGATGTCCTTTGCGCTTCAAACCAAGCTAATAATAACCTGGCCGATTTCTTTTT
>Ga0247782_1000189_pt1 | contig 75476 bp, 46 predicted proteins | sample UWRJL019104C5_FD_179928 | JGI IMG/M metagenome (GOLD analysis project Ga0247782, IMG submission 179928) | Plant litter microbial communities from Arlington Agricultural Research Station in Wisconsin, United States - UWRJ-L019-104C-5 | ecosystem: Environmental > Terrestrial > Plant litter >... | reverse complement strand
AAAAAAAAAAAAAAAAAAAAAAAAAAAGGCAACCAACCAACGTAGCAAATCACCGAAAACAGAACATAAGAAAAAAAAGGGGGGGACTCTGGATCCGAACCCGGGACGTCGCGGCACATTGCACGCGGCACGGCTGGGTTAGGAGAGGTCACGCACGACATTTCGTTGTCGATTTGCCATATGGCGTGCATCTACGATATCGTCGTATCCTACTTTACACATGTGCTATGTAGGTGTTCGGTAGCCATATACCTCTCTATCTAATGCACGCATGCGTGAGCATCCCCCATTCCTTGATGTGTTACTGTTACCCCCCTACTCAGTATTGCACTCTATGTTCTCCTCCGACTCCCTTCCTATTATTAGCAGTTGGAGGACAGGGTGAACAGCTCCTACTGCTACTGCCACTACAGGAATTTGTTGCTTGCTTACCTGCTTGCTGTGACGCTCGGCTGGTAAGACGGCGCCCTCCGCGCGCTTTGCGTTAGGCATGTCATGTGTCGCATCAAGTGTGATCACCAGCAACGTAAAGGGTATTGCTCAGCAGTCCGCTCAGTGGTCTGCTCGGCGGCGGTGTTAGTTGTTTGTGGAAAGTCCCGCATAGCGTTGGGTTTGGCGGGTGTCTCAGGTCGCTCCCTAAATAGACGGGCATGTTAGAGGGAGTTTGATACTGCTTGATGATTTGAAGGCTCTTGGCAGGGATTTGTAGGCTGTTTGCGGCACGTCACGAGGTGAGCAACGAAACGCGGTTTAATCTGATGGATTAGCTGGAAGGTCAGGACAGTAAATTAGGAGCCCCCAACGCAGACGGACTAGACGGTATTTGCCACAAATCGATATGTTACTCTAGCCTCAAGCTGGGTATACCATCAGCTTACCTATTGAACTTATTAAAACACTATTTCGTTTTTATGCTTAATTAGAGTCCCTTGTATCCGGAACATCCTAATCTTACTAATCCTAGTAGTTTACGGGTTACAGACATCCTGGTTGACAAACAAAGGAACATGCCTTTGCACTTTTGTCCATATAAAAAGATAAAGGGCACGACCTTCCCGAGTTAGCAGCGGGCTGAAAAATCTGGGAAAGGGATTACCTAGATTGCGTTGCGGATATGCAAGGTCATGCTGCACTTGGGGTCACACTGAGCGCAGCTACTCTCCCGGCATTATGGGTAGGGATAAGCGACAGAATTCATGGTGTGATGAGGAGGGGTTCTATGTTTAAGGGGGCGTGTTGATGCAGGACCCAAGGAAAAGGAAAGTAAAGAAGAGCAATACTATTGTATACAAATAATAATATCAAGAATATTTAATAACAATAAGTGCTCTGGTGCGGCGGTAACGAACCGACGAAAGCCGACGCCCTTCCTTCTCCGTTATTGTGTATTGATAAAGGTGTTAAGTAAGGGGTGCTCATTTCCAAACCGACGTCCTACTCAGCGGCTCGGTGCACATTTGCTGATGGTTGACATGTCAGCAGAATGCGGGACAATTGTCGACCATCGGACGCCTCGGCCGGCCTATACTCAAAGCGATTCTTTAGGTGTGGCCCGGTCAGGATATAGTGGCACAAGCGGTATCTGAGGTCGAGAGGTGCAGGCAGTCGGTCGTACGATCATGGGTGGATGGCGATGCGCCCATGCGTTGCCAAGGCAGGTGGCATGTAGAAACAAATAACTCTAGATGGAAGCATTCTCGGTCTCCCCCTCCAGGAGAAAGAGGAGAATAGACACCGTAGGTAGGCATATGTAGAAGACATGATGAATGCTACCTCAGTAGGGGTTCGGCGTGCCTGATAGGCTGGCCTGCATGTTCTACTAAACGTTCCAATGAAGATTCCAATGCACGCTTCCGGGGTTCCTCAAACGTGACTATTTCGGTACGTCATGACACATTGGATGGATTGACTTACCTCACGTGGAAAAGGGTGAGCAAGCGGGGACCCGTCATGCGTTTTTTTCGATAGATCAGCAACAACGAGCCCATCCTGGCAACCGGGCCGCGTAGAAGCTTGTCATGTGCGTCGGCGCACGCGTTCGCTCCTGGGATAGATAGCCTTTAAGGTAAGGACAAGGACATTCGGCAGCTTATTAGGTTAGGTAGGTGTAGAAAAGACGGCAGAGATGCTGTATAGAAGAATTGTGGCCCCACACCCAGCAAACGTGCCACGCGCTTATGCCGCAAAGTCTTGCTTCCTTCTAACCAGATCCGAGGCGGCGAGCATTTGATGGAACCAATCATCATGGTCAATCTGCCTCGAACATTACCAGCCAAGCGGGATATGCTCAACCTGGTGGAGCCGACGGCAGAGCTGGCGGTAAGCACCTGAGGGGTTTTGTTTTATGTTCCTCTTGTAATTGTGTGCTAATTATGCGTTGTGTTGTGTGTGTGTGTGTCTGTGTGTGTGTGTGCTGCGCATACATCTTGATCTACCTTCGTAAGAGCAAAATACCTACCTACCTACCTAGGTACGTATGTATATGGCGCAAGGGGACTGGTAGAGGCTGGGCTGGACAGGAAACGACGTATGCAGGTACCCCAGTTGTGTACTTTTGACTCTTGTAGAACGTTTAGTAGTAGGAACATAAACCTCGAGTTTGCGTTGTGTCATGTGCTGTCAGCTGCTCCTTTTTATGGTGTTTGCAGGTCCTACGTAATAAGCATGGGTGAGCTGCCTCGGGCCGTCTGGGGAAACAATCTGGTCAGCGAATGCTACCACGGGCCATGGCACCGTTAGGCACAACATTAATCCTCAATCTTGTTTGTGACGGAGGTGAGAAGGTGAGGTGAACTATCTATCATGCGCTGCACAAATTTATTGTTGTTACCTCAAGCCCTATCACTGGCGCTTATGTTGCACACCCACGCGGTTCCGTTTCGTGTTGTCACCCCATGACTAGTGATCTTTACAGTAGTCTACCGCTGTATCGCACATCTGTCATGACCGTTTGCCTGTACCTATGTTGATGATATGGGGACCCGGACCCCTGCCGCACAGAAGACACATCTCGCACGAAATTTTTTTGTGGCATACCTAGGTACGTAAGTAGGTATGTGGGTGCAAGGAGGCATGCTTGTTTGTAACCGGTAGGTAACTCATTCCCCTTTCTCCCAGCTCACCGCAGCGTCGAGACCCAACACTGGTTGCACCGCTAAACGAGCCTAGTAGGGGTGGCCTGGTAGGTACATATGCAGTTCATGCAACAACGTTTGTTTCCGTCCTTCCCTCCGTGCTCTTTTCCCCGATCATCGTCCGTTCTCATCTCATCCCACGTTTTTGCATGCCCACAATTAATAACATGTCAAACCCCAAAGGCCTTGGGATAGGACTTTTATTATTATATCTTGGTATTATTATTCTCGTCATCCCATTACTTACTGTTTGACCTGGTTGTTCGGACTGCGCGAAGGGATTCATACCCTTGTACCCCTGTACGTCCTCCTCGGCTGTAGATATGTAGTCCTCGCATGCCTACCTATCTTAGACATGCATTTATTAGGTAGGTATTACCTATTCCATGTCCTAGGTATCAGCAAGAAGTAGGTAATAAAACAGGTCCTGTTGGTGCTCGACTGTTATTACGATATGACGATAGCGTGATATTACGATGACGATTGTAGCAGGAAAAAAAAAAAACACGTTACAAAGTACCTAACCTACATACCTAGGTGCAGACCATACAGTTACATTGCCGGCTTTCTTCACTCTTGGATGAAGACAGCCCGTTTCGTTTACGGCCACCGCACAGACGTGATGGGCCGCTGGAAGTCCCCGCAACACCGCTAATTCGCAGACTCAGGACCGATGCAACCATTGCCGGGCCCATAGTGCATGATCTCTTCTCCTGCCCCCGCCGAGATGAAATTAAGAGATTTATAGGTCTATGTTGAATGCCAGTTTCGTAGACCTACATGTCTTGATTGCGATTGAAGCGCGTGCATCTGCCTATTCAAGCCATCATACCGTAACAGATCAGCGAAAACGTGTAGCCGAGACTGCCGCCGTTATCCCGATCAGGTAACGAGCTCTGCCGACATTCGCCCGTTTCTGTGTGGAGTTGTTCGGAGATGTCTCAACCCAGGTTGGGGGGGTTGTGGACTAGGTACTGGATGCTACACAATGTAGGTACTACATGGCTGCGTTAGTATAATGCGCAGACTACATATTACACAAAACATGCACATGAAGATCATCGAAAACAGCAACCAACGACTAGTTTAGCGATCCTGAGAAGCTACAGGTTTCGTGCGATGTAACGTCATCCTATCACAGATATCCGCATAGGTCCAAGCTGGATATCAGGTTGGGGGCACCAAAAGCATGTGATCTTCAGGGTAGGGACGAAGAGCTAAAAAGTGAAGATAACACACTTACAGTAGGCATGTGGAGAGCCCGACCTCCCGCTAGCTAAAAATGCAGCCCAGCGCACACGTTTCGCACCGCAAACCCGCTGGTGTGCACTAAGTGGGCTTTGTTCGGATAACGAACAACAAAGAAACACGGCCCAGGACCCGTAGGTTCAGACTCAAGATGTATGAAACGGCATGCGAACGCATGAGGTTTATTAGGCCTAATATATGCGTGACTGGAGCAGACAAGTTTCCATTGGTCGTGACTCGACTGTGGTGGCTGGCCCGTCCCGTTTAGACCCCGTGCCGGGTTTTCATATTAACAAAACATGAAACCCACCGTAGCCGGATGGCATTAATCGTGTGCCGGCGATAAGTAAGTATTCTAGGCAAAGCCTCGCCGCAACAACCGCCTCGCTAACCGAGGAAAGGTCTCGTGGGTGGTAGCAATATGTCCTCACTAACGACCACCTACATACTACTACTAGATAGGTAGGTGTCTGGGTTGGCTCAGTTAAAAATTCTAGCTCCAAGTGCAGATCCATAACCCACCAATGCGATAGGTATCGGTGAAGATAGAAGACGACCTAAGCTAGGTAATGGGCATTGGGTGCACTACCTACCATGGCTTATAGGTTAGTTCTTGACTGTTTCAACATTTATCTCTCTTGCACTGGAAGACGTTGACGGCTCAAACAACAGGGTCTTCTCTCGCTTCTCGGCTCATCGACCCGGAGCTGTTCGTTCATGGGACCCATTCGCGCGATCGCTCAGAGAAAACGGACGCCCATGCGAGGTTCCTTTGTCACATTTAGCCAATGCACCTACCAACCCGACCGTCGCAGCTCGGGATGCGCTTCTGCAGCCTCGATCAGAGTTTCGGGTCACCCCGTGCGAGCCACCTGGCTGGGATCTATCCGCCCGCCATCCCCCTTGCTTGCCGCATTCCCTGCTGTTTCTAGCACGGCCGCTAGTGCGGAAAGGCGTTTTGGAGCCCTTCGGCGTCCTCATCCTTCCGGACGCATTGGGAAATTTGCGCAGGATTGGGCCAGGGTTCGGATGCCCTAAGCCAACCAGCAAGCTTATCGCTCCCTGTACAGCAGTTGCAAGCGGTAATCCACTGACTAACACCACGGTCCACGGGCTATCAAGCTGCCAGTCAAAGCGGCGGTGTGTGCACGCAAAGAAACAGTTGGCTCGGCAGAGACAGGGAGAGGGAATTTTTTGAACGCACCCACTACCAAGCACGTAGGTCAGCCGATCACCACATGGAATCCGCCGACCATTTTCCACCTTTTTGATGCTCGTGACCATGCTGCGAAGGAAGCAGAGTGTGGCTCGACAGTCCGTCGATATTGCGGAGTGGTAGTCGAGGCACCGATCCATCTCCCCCCCGGCAATGCCGTGTACGTCTACATGTAGTGAGGGAAAAGCAAGTTGGAGAGCCAGCGTCCTGGGACGGCTCAAGGCCCCACCCCTTCGTTGATTGTGACCTGGAAAGGGCACAACCAACAGAAAACGACAACGACTCCATTGCGCGCGTCGGCGGTTTACTCTAGGCTGTGGAAGGAACCAATCCTTTTAGGTTAGTATCAAGTTGGAGAGGAAGAACATAGAGATAGTGGCATGTTGGTCATCGTCGAATGAAATAATCGACTCGATGAATCTGCTGGCACAGGGCACTATACTCCACTTTGTTGGTTCACCCTTAAACCTTGGCAGTTGTACTGTAAGTTTGTCGTGATTCTTCCACCACGACCAACGTACGGGGTACCTAGTGCCGTTGCGGGCTCCCGAGCTAAACCTTTAAGCTGCTTACCTATTATGCAAATGGTGGCTATAACATCGGCATCTTTGGTTACCAGCATGGCAGACCCCGGGCCCTAGACGAAGAATGAAACTGACATCAGGTTAACCTAGCGCTTTCTAGCTTTAAATCATCAACCCGCGTTTGACTATGTATGACATAGACTACCTGCCTGGGTAGGTAGGCAGGTCGAGAACGAAAGCGGAACAGCAACTACTTTTCCAACTTTTCTCATGAGCTTACATGTTATAGGAAAGGTTGACAAAAGCTATAAGTGAAAGAGAAGTACAATCCGCCTTAGCCCTAGGTATCACACGCGCTACTCTTCATCAGAGATAGGAAACTACAAGTCTTCCATCGCACAAGAGGGAACAGCCAAATCTACCTATACATACTACAAATTCCAAGCTATAAATATCCGCAGCATACCGCGTAGTAGGAACTCCTCGGTCAAGCTACCTGAACCCTCTCGGGTGCTGATGCGCAATTCAACCGTGACACATGGTTTCGGTGTTGATCAGCTTGACCTAGACTTCTCTTTCGCGGATATGAGGACTTGGCGGAACTAAATGTGGGAGTACAAATCCCTTGCGGGTTCTATGTACGAGGCCAAACGAAGCGTGTCGCACTTTGCCTTGTTATGCGGCAGGTGGGCGGGGTCGCAACACGGGACTGAGGAAGTTGGAAGCAAGCTGGAAATAACAACCTGCCCCCTTGGAACATGGCTGAGGAATGCTTAACATGCGCGATATTTTGCGGTATGTTTTGCTGCTTTACTTGGCCCTATAAAGGCACACACACACACACCATGAACGCACCGCTAGAACGAACCGCTAAAGTGCAATGTTAGGGACGGCGGAACGGCTCCTGTTGAAGAAGCGCATCTGCTTTCTACTAAATACCTTAGGTAGGTAGATGGTAAGAACATTCCATCGCCGCCCAGGACAGGTACGTAGCTATGTATGAAATGTATTATAATCGAGACGTAATGTAAACGAGGGTGAGCGGGCCCAGAATCATCGCAAGCCTCAGTTCTGCGGCCATTCCTGCGACCGGTACCAGCCAGATGGTTTGTCCGCGATTAGGCGCAAGGAAAAGGGTGCGCCCAATTCTCCAATTCCCCAGACACACTTGACTGGCCAGCTAGCCTATTTTGTAGGGGTGGAGGTGTTAGGACAACGCCCACATTACAGCTGTTCGCCACTGCGCCAAGCGCCCTACCATACCCAAATCCCTTAAAAATCCCCCATTCGATGTGCTAAACACAAGCCCCCTTCCCCTGGGTTCAAGTTGTGCCACCCCATCCACCACCATCCTTCCCCATTCCCTCCACCACGGCCATCGTCCAATCTCTTCAATCATCCATCATCATTATCGTCACATCGGGCCTGTATCACGCGCATGACGACAATCTCATCCAAGCAGGTCAAATCCCCGAAGAATGTACATCGGGACAGCTAATAATAACAATGCATTCGTCTGCATATGCCTTGCCGCTGGGTAGGTATGCCTACTTTCGGGGTCTCATGCTGTCTGTATAATTAATGCATTTGTGTCTCTGATCCAATGACTGTTACTGCCGCCTTACTTACAAATGATGAGCAGGAACTCCAAGAGCCCCGGGCTTGTTGTCCACATATAGTGCCTACATATACCTAGTGCCCAACATATAGCATGAGAAATAACAAAAGTCCAGGTACTTCACCGGGCCTGCCACCCTCCACACCATTTCGTCTCCCTTCGTCTAACTTAACTGGTCCATTCCTTTGAGCCACCGACCAAATAGCCGGCCGAGCGAACCATCGATCCAGCACCCAACAGTACGGGGATCAGGTGTATCGGCCAATCAGCTGCTCTACCGTCATCTCGGGCACAGCACGCTTTACCCAGGTTAGCTCTGCAAGGCCGGGGTGTCACACCTCGGTTGGCAGACCCTCCAGGAAAGCGACGAAAGCCGGAAAAGAAAAATAGTGAGCGAAACAGACATGAAGATTAGGTACACGAATAAGACATGTATGCGCGCGCGCCGCCTCAGGGCCACTTGGCATAGTTCCTATAACGTGCCTACAAAAACACATGATAAGTGAAACAAGGGCATGACGTCCCTACATGAGCGCCGGCCTCGTAGACGCAATGCTTTGAGGTGTTATGGCCGATTAGCGGCTGCTTTACTTCAACTAATCGGGCCCCAGCGCTCCCAGTAAACTGTCTAGCGTCGAGCCAAGCCGGTCCACCGTACGGCTACACGCAGCTTTCACCCACGAGCTGATCCGCCATGGGTCCCACCCTCTGACCAGTGCAAATCATCGTCTCAATATTCTGCCGGCCCGCCCCAGGAAATCCTCGAGAGGCAAGAAAATCTAGAACCGTAGTGTCTAGCCACTACCTAAACTCCCTACCTAAGCATGTGCTACAGCCTATAGCCGTCGGATTCTGCTCGGAGAAACCAGCTGGGAAGAGGGAGGTTGTTTAACCTTTAGTTAATCTGCCCGTCATATGAACTTGCCTAGGCTAGGTATGTTACCCGTCCCCGTATCGACTAAGAGGCCAGCGCCATATAAGGAGGTAGGTATGTGAACTTCTGACTATATGTACCTTCATGTACCTGGGACTTTTACTCTGCCTGGCTGTCGTACTCACAGGTAAATACTTATCACCGAGTATGTTGTAGGAGAGGCTGGCAGGATTTGGGCTTGGCTAATATTGTATAGATGCTTACAGCATACTCGTATGTTATTTCGCTTCCCATGATGCCGTCAATCACACTCTTCAACTTGACGACCAGGCTAATATCAAATGCCTATCGGTTGGGCGTTCGGTCGTCGACTTAAGTCGCCAATAAAGTACTAATTAGTAAGCAAACTCTGTTTCTCGCAATTGTCATTACAATATTCATATTCATAAAGGCACTAATGGTATAGGCATTTGTGTTGTTCAGCCTTGCATAAGTATACGCCGTTCAAGCACTGGTAGCTTACCTTATATCTTCCCATCTTTAAGGTAGTCTTTGTTTCATTTGCGGTTTTTTATTAGTTTTTCGATATGGAGACAGCACGTTGTTCTATCGTACTACTCCAGCATTGTCTCCTCACCACTGGCGACGTTGTACATACGTGTCGCTCTTACCCCTGGATCCATTGCTATAGCTCTTGGCCGGTTCTTCTCAGGATAGAGAAAGGCTTGTGTGGTGTACTTCGTCGAGTTTGGATCCCGTAGTAAGTAAACGAAGAAATGCTAACAAGATTTCTATATATGTTTCTACACATTTATTTGTCCTGCTTCAAATCCTTTGGAACCATCAGCGTGTTCGACCTTTTTGGCAAGGAAACTCAATACCGTCTGGAATTCGCTCCTGAAAGAAACGTCTGAGATCAACTGCTTTCTCTTGCTTATTTTGCCTCTGGGGGAACGCTCATGGGCCTATCTGTCTGATTATACTTATTTTTCTTTGCACCTTCCCTAACTTACAGGATGGGACTTCCTCGTGCTCGTCATCAAGAATGGACTAGCCCGACGAACAGCGAGAAGCGCCTACCTACCTAAGGCAGGTACCTATCAATCGGGACCAGCAGGGCTTCCCGTTTGTCATCCCCCCTACCTCCTAAAGGACCTACTACCCTAGCCTTAACTTAAGGTAGTTTGGGCACCCCCACCCGTCAACTAGGTACTTAAACAGTACAGGAATGCAGACCAGGGTCTCCCTGCCATGGGTTTTGTACCAGGGGGGTCTATACATACACCATCCCCCTGTAGCCACTTCTCTGCGTAAGTACCCTATGCAACTGCTAACATGTTACATACCTGACTTACATGAGGTTCTAGGGCCTAGACACACCCTGTACGTAGTATAGGTGATGTAGCCTGGCACTGTGCTGTCGTTGCTTGCTGCACCAAACCTAAGGGCTGTCTTTCTCCCATGAGCGAACGGTAAGCTCCACTAAGAGAAGGTATCCCGTACCGACAGGCCTGAACCACGTATTATCATATTATTTCAACTTTTCCACTTGCTCTTCTTCTTCTCCCCCTCCACTGTCGACTGGTATGTGCCTTTTTCTAATTTTTTTCTTTCCTCATTCGACTAAACTCCTGTTACCACTCTCACACTTAATAATACCCCTCCACGCCACCACTCTCCTGTTTTCCACCCTCCTTCCTTCCGCTGGTCCTACGCCTCGCGCCTGTCGCAACAACAGCCACGCTGTCGTCTTGGAGTTCGTCTCATTGTCCAGTTGTTCAAGGACAGTGCCGAGGCTGACAAACATTGGAACCCAAACAGTTGATGAATCAACGTTGTGGTTGTCCAATGCCCTCCGCATCTTAACTTGCGTTTATTAGGCCTCGTCATGGTTTTCGACTATCGTGGGACTTGGATGGGAAAAAATTGCATGTTTGCTACGGGTAAATAAGGTCGCTCGATAAGGTCACAAAATCAAACCCAAGTCTTCTTGTACATTCAGCGTCCGGCACCTTTCCCAATTAGAGATCCAAAGGGTGTTTGGCTCGCTGTCTGCACATAGACTGCGAACTGGCGACTCTTTCGCGTCCTTAGGCGTAGTATGGCAGGAGACCAACTTAGCAGGGGAATTATACCAAGACACGATCAATACGACGACTCTCACTATCCACCACTTCCCAGTGAAGAAGACGAACGTTTGAAGGCTAACGGAGCTCCCACCCGATCACAAATGGCGTCAGGTGCAGTAACTCTACCATCGATCCAAGATCGGCCCGATATGTACGGCCAACCAGGTACCAGGTCTTCTTGGGACCCCAGAACCTCGGGCTATGGCCCATCACCCAACTCGACGAGCGGTTACCCACCTCCGGGTAGTGCTCCTGTTCCACCACCGGGAAGCTACTCTCCGGCGGTCGGCGCAAATCCCTATCCTGCCCCAGGGGTTCCTCACCAACCGTACTCTCTTCCCCCGGTCCAGCAGCACGCCCAGGATCACAGAGGAAACTTCGCTGGTGACCCACGATCCCAGCCTTATTATTCGCCCCAAACCTCGGCGCCCTATAGCGGGAGCGCAAGCGTGTATGACTACAACTATCGTCAAGACCATGGACCTCGGCCTGCTTATCCAGCGCCTGATTATGCCAGAGGCGGACCTGCGGCAGGTGCGGTTGTCTCTCACGGGCAATCAGCCCCTAGGCAACGAACGTCGATCGCTTGCAAATATTGCAGGAGGAGAAAGGTAGGCATGGTTCTATCCAGCTGCAAAGAGGTTATTTGCCCGGAGCGAAGTGGATTAGCTAACAAGAAATCAGATTCGTTGCAGCGGATATGCTAACTCTCCCGGAGGGAAGTGTACAAACTGTTTTAAAATGAATCAGGAATGTGTATTCCAGCCCGTGTCATCCACGTCGTCTACTGCATTTGTTCCGGTATCCGCATTGCCGAACGGCGTTCCGCCGGGTGTGCAGCTGTTCGGGGCGTATGGCCAGCCGTTGGCCGGGCAACCGAACTACCCACCTCCCGGGTCGAATTACCAGGCCTCAACACCGCAGCAATTCGATCAGCCTCTCCCATCACCTACCGGGTCGAACAGTTCATACTGGGAGGACAGGTCGGAAAGCGGTAGGAGACGCCAAAGGATGCAGGAAGAGGAGCATGGGGTCCGGCTTCCGCCCCCGGGCCCTTATGCTGAAGATAGTGCCCGACGCCGATCCCCCTCGAGCAGCAGCCCAAGCCATCTACAGCCTTTTCAGACGAGCCAGCCTCAACCTATACCGCATCATGGATTTGACAGCAGAACGCCTCCTAGAGGTAGCCCGTCTGCCGCGACGGGCACGAGCTCTTCAGGAACCTCGGTGATGAACTTAGAAAACATCATAACTCCTTCGGCAAACGACATCGACAAAAACATGCTAGGCCGGCTAAACCGCCGCGCAAAATAATCCTACCCGCCTGTTTCCGGCTATAATCACGAATGGAACACTGGGTACTCTACAGGCACGGCACCGAAAATGGTGTGGATAGTTGGCAGGCCAGCTAAGCTACACGGCCACTACCGAGGTGCCCAATTGACGACCGTTTAAAAGATCATGTGGGGAGACTGGTAGGAAAAGCAGCTTCAAAATAAAGCAAGAGATTTTAAGCCTCAGTGGTACCGACGGCCGACCTTTGGCAAGGAAGATGAAACAGATCAGTTATCCTTTTTTTTTTAACAAAGACAAGAGACGACACTAGCAGCATCCTGGGCCGAACCGCATATGTTTGTTCTTTCTTTTTTTCCTGGCTGGGCGGTTGTTTGTGTTATTCTCCTGCAAAACATCAGTTGTTTCTTTTTCGTAACTGGCAGCAGATCGCGGGAGGGGGAAAAGACTGGCTTGCCTCGCGGCACGATATCCGAATGACATTCTGCTTTTTATCAACAATTGTTACAGCACGCAAAATCCATCGCTTCTGAATTCACGAAGCCATTAGTCTGCGTTTTCCGTTATTACTATGTTACGGATGGCCAAGCGAAGGGGATTATTTGTGGTAACCAAACATATATTTTATCTGATAGTATCCAGCCGCTCTGCAAGTGGCCTTCACCACCGCAATAGAAAGCTATATTGAGCAAATGACGCCCAATTGAACCACTTGTGTTGTAGTCAGATTTGACCGGGATCTGCGTGCCGAGCTAACTCTCCTTCAAGTTGTGGCGTTCACCTTGGGGGTTGCAGGCTACTTTTGTGCTTATGTGTTCAGGGCGTACGTAGTCTCATGTGCCTTCGGGATTCTTCTCGTGCTCAGTGATACTGTTAGTGATATATAGTTTAAGACATCCTTGGTCGTAACTGCATACAAATCCTATCCAGTTATCTCGACGGATGCAAAAGGCAGCAAACGCTCGGCCTATAGTCGGCCATGTTATGGAATAGCCAAGGGCCTTTTTATTTTATTTTTTACTTTTTTAAATCATGGTATTACTACATTCGTCTTCCCAGAGCGAGCGTACGTGAACTTGTAAAGACTTAGTTGGCTCATACACACACAAGGAGGGAGAGGGGGGGAGCTGAGAGCTATGGAGATATCTTAGAGTATGTCGCGTCTCCTCTCTGCATATATGTGTGTGTGTGTATAATTATGGAGTAGATTTGATGAGAGTCAGGTAGGCAGGCAGGCCGCAATGCCGCAGCCTAAGGTATAGTATGGTATGATACTATGGTATTGGTTTCGAAAGCAAGCGCCCTAATGTAGTCTAGATAAATAAGGAACATATGCCCTCTCCTGCGATGTAGGTGTTCCGACATACCCCGTTCGATAACTAGCTCCTTTAGTTACAACCTACTTCCCTACCTACTGCAGTCCTCCTCCCATCGCGCGTGTCAGACCAAGCATTGCCCAAGCCCAAAGCCCAGCCCGTCCAGACCAGCCAGGTCAGCCAACCGATACGCCACTTTAACGCAAGCCTCCCAAATTCGTTCGTTTCCGTTGCCTTTCCGCTCTTTGCCTTGTCCATCTTACCCATCCATTACGAAGAACGTTCTTTACGCCGACGAACTTAGGCTCTCACGTAAGCTAAGCTAGGCTGGTTCGATTCGGCTCATTCTCTTAGTTGGTTCATCGACATTGGTAACTTATTCTTCTAAACCATCCGATGATTCCCGCTCGGCTGCCCGCTCATGATTCAGAGTCGGGTAGGCTTACTTAGGTAGGTGTAGGCGGCATACTTGGGCATTGTTGTCGTTATGTTCACCCCCTTTGCTTGACTTCTGTTACACATTCACATATCTTTTTAGCACAAGCAGCTTATTGTGCTTTCAGATACAATCCTAGAGAATCTAATAATGATATTAATAAACTGAGTTCAGCTCTGGCCATCGTGAAGGTTTGATTTGTTCTTCTAACGAATTACACTCCGTACTGTGGTGATTATTCACAGTAGCTCGAGAGAAACAAACATCCTTCGTCGTTGGATTATTTGCCTAAATCCCTAATACAAACTTTGTGTTTTCCAAAGTATAAATCCCCTATGATAACATGTGCTCTTGTTCTTGTTTGCATTCTTTACGGGTAACGCTTGGTTCGGGCACAATTAGTGAGCTACATACTCACATAACCCCCTAGCGCAGCCCATCACGATTCTTGCTTGCTGGCAATTCCGCGGATATGGGATTGGGTTTTGAATTTGTACGACGATGTTATGGAGACGCGTCCACACACACACACACACACACACACAGTGGGCACAATGATACCTCATCTAAAATCTCTAGCGGGATGGGAATAAGGAGGTAGAGGGAAAGGAAAGGAGGGAGAAAAACAAGAAAGAACGCTATGCTCCGCTGCGTACCGCACCGCACCGCATCGCATCGTACCGTATAGTATAGTTTGGTCTGGTCTGGTCTGGCCTGGTCCTTAGGTTATGATTCGATTCGGGTTTGGGGGACGATCGATCCATCGAGAGAGGCGGAGACTTTGGATCTAAGAGTCATAGTGTGGTATATTCTAGTGTACTATTACGTGTCAAGTGTTGATCTGGAGCCCGTCCGTCCGTCCATCTGTTGGTTCCCTTTCGTAAGTAAGGGAAAAGCCCCCCCTTTCCCTTTTCTTTTCCCTACCCTACCCTTCGTGTTTTTCGTACTGCTTACTCGCGCCAGCATGATCCTCGTCTGGTGGGGTTGGGATGGTTTGGGACAGTGTAGGTGTGTGGGTGTGGATGTGGGAAGAAGGAAAAGGATACAAAAGGGCTAAGGGACCGAGAATGAGGGAGGACTTGTTGCTAGCTAGTAGGTAGATAGGTACAACAACACAAGGCTCGAGACCGGGCCAGCCAAAGGAAAGGGAAAGGGAAAAGGACAAGGTATCCCCGAATGATGCTGGCATGGGTGATAAAATGATGAATGACTTGGTTCCTGGTCAGATGTAAGTACGTAAGTAGGTTGAGTAGCGCGACATGTATCCTACCAACGTACTACCTGTCTACTCTTATGTGACCAGAGAAGGCGACCCCTTGCCTACCTTACCTTTCGATCTCCAGCATCGTCTCCGAGTAACTACCTACCTCCCTAGACAGGCGTAGGGAAGTAGAGCATGATCTGACCTGGGTGGTTATGGGCGGGCGCAGGGAAAAAGCCAGGTCACCGTACCTACAGTACTGCGGTGGCTATTTTCACAAACCAAACCGAAGACAGTGAGGAGGCATGATCCCAGCTGCTATAGCTCAGCAAGTAGTACATCGATAATACGAACTACCACAAACTACTGGACCCAAGTACGGCACATGACTTATTAACGCTTCCCGCTGTTTGGGACTGTCTCGAATGATAGCTAGGTAGCCCCTATTGTAATCCGATTCAGCTTCTACAACCCCTCTTGTGCTCTTGTTCGTTCCATGCTGTGGCCTCCCTATTTGGTTTTACTCGTTACGGCACGAATTATGCATAACGTACTCAAAGTGTCATTCATGTAATGCCAAAGTGAATAAAGAGTGTAACACAAGACACGAAACGAAGCTGCATCTCCTGTCTAAAGTTTGGTCAAGTGTCCTTCCGTTCATACCCAACACCATCGAGATGTAGGTAATATGCATAATCAACTTTCTTCAGACAGACCGTGGTGCAGACACAGGCAAACGGGGTTTCAAACTCAAACTCAAATAGAGTTCATGAATTTCCTTCTATCCAGAAGTTGAACTATTATTCCGCTACTGACTTGGATAATTCCGCCATACACATTTATAGACACCTTTCAACGACAAATTCCCGCTTAATCGTATATACAAGAGAGGGAGAGGCGTACATCATTAATACATATCCGTTTGCCTGCTTCTAGCGAGTTCCCGTAATGGCCCAGCCTGCCGTTTCCTAGTCCATCCGTCCATCCGTTCCATATGACACGAATCCGAAGTCCCGTTTCCCGTCCGTCTTTCGTCCCGTCCCCGTATCTGTATCCTTTTACGTACCGTCGATTCTCTTGACGACCTGGCGGGGATGGTATCACTACAGAGCGAGGGAGGGAACACGGGACAGCCGTCTACAAGTATTTAGCTGATCGAAAAAGCGCTCCTATCGTACCATCCAATAGCCCTACCTGCCACAGGGGAACACTATAAACGACGGATCTGAGAATTTGCGCGAAGAGAAGGGTATCCGATACTCCTACGCACGCTACAGTTTACCATAGCAACACATAAGAATGATTCCGTACTGCAAATACAGGGTACACTCCGCCGCTGCTCACAGAAAGCATCACACTGGGACATGAACACTATGCACATAGTCTGCAAGAAAGGAAAGGTAGGCCCGCTAGAAAATAAATCACACTGTATCATGACATGAAGCCGACAATAAGTTTGAGGTTTACGTTCAGGGGGTGTCAGTGAGCTGCAGACGTCAATTATGCATCTTTCCCCGCCTTTTTCCGCTGTCGAAAGCGAAGAAGAATAGTTAAGTAAGAGTAAAGTAAACTTTACAACAAAAACCCCATATTATGTATATAAAATGCTATTATATCGGCGCAAAAAAGGTTCTCTTCATTGGAGTCCCTCGCTTGTAGAAAATGAGGCTAAGGTTGGCTAAGAATGACGACGTAGGGAGATAAGAAGTCAATTCTATAGGATTTATGCAAAGTAAAAGAAGAAGAAAATAGTAGAGGAGAACAAGAGAAGACAAGAGGAAATATATTAATTAATTCTTCCTCCTCTTAAACGTTGTCGGATCCGAGTAAAGAGGCCAGGTAAGCCAAAAATTTAACATGGAACAGAGTATGCCGTGAAAGACCGCAGAAATCAACGGCAGTCTGGACATGCTTTTAAAGTTATCTATCTACCCAACTTTAGATTTCCAGCGTCCTTGTTAAAATAATTTGACCTTGGAAAAAAGGGCTTGTAAGTAGACAGAGATCAAAATAATCGCTGGCAGAGGCTGGTGACGCGTCACGTAGCCCGCTTTTTGTGCCTTGCCTTGCATTTTCCCCACATGCATAACTTGAAATAACTTCATAATTTCATGCGACAACACTTTCTCGCAGGTTTTCGCTCTTTTAAGTGCTGGAATAGCACTTCAGCTCTGGATGAGGTTTGCTTTTATCGAGATATTTGTGCATGTACGTATGAGCAGGCCGGTTTGTAGAGGGCAGACAGAGGATGGATACTTCTTGTTTGCCCTTTTTTGTGATTTTTGGTATCTATCACCTAGTTCTTTCTATCTCGAGGATGCATCTTAGCATAGAATCTGTGTTAGTATAGTAAACTCTTGTGTCCTACTTGTTCATTTGTGTCATCATATTATCGAATGCTTCCTCGACGGAAGCCTACTCACTCGTCAAATCACATAATGAGGAGCTAGATAAAGGTTTATATACCTATGCTAGGGAACAGGAAACACTAGAAAAATCGCTGGTTGTCTACTATACTGCTTCCTGGTCGTTTGTTTCCAACATTCCGATTACCTTCTCAATCCAACCCCGTCCAGCCGGGCGCCCGGTTTCCACTATCCAGATATAAAACGAGTGCTCGAGCTCCTCGATTCCCGTCTTTAACATACGCAGCTACCATAGTATAGAGATAATCGGGCTCGATTGCATATATCTGATCCAAGTCTTAGCGCGGGGGACGGTCTGTGGCCGTAAACTCTGAAGACAGGCTTGGATACGAGCACAGACCAGGGATTGACGAGAGATGCTGGATAGACACCGGTTCTATATATGCATTTTCTCTCTTCCATTTTCCCTCCCCCCTCTGCTTACCCCTTTTCCCGCTCACTGGCATAAGGTTCATGTGAGGATGACAAATGGCCGGTATGATGTTGTACATACGGTATGTCAATCCTTGCTCGCTACTGCTGCCATGAGAGAGAATCTGTAGGATATTAGTTGACTATAGCTACTTGAAGCAGACGAAATTAGCATCGACATGTGCAGATTCGGGATATCTACTTCTTACTGTACGCTGGGTCTAGAACCCTTTCGGCTCATTATACGCATTGTTGCCATCGATAAGGGCAGTCCGACACCTGTTATATACATGATAATCCGTATGATGCAAGACCAGAAGATTGAACTCGAGCTATTATTACAGATATGCACCTGCTCCAGGTGCATCAGCAGCCTCCTGCAGTTTACCCGACAACCTACAGGACGGAACCTCCAGTGAACTCAGAATAGCAGCAGAGAGATCCTACACGGAAATACATGTGAATAGTGTGTCATGTCTGATACAGCCAGGCCCCAAGGGAATATGTCGCGCCACCACCTTCGTGTATGTGTGTGCCTTACTTACCCTGCGGGATAAGCAACAACAAAAACATCAACAACAACAAAAACAACAACCGGAAGGCCCCTGGCTTGTACCGTGTCCGCAACGACCCGACTCGGTCCGAAAGGTAACGGACTCATTTCCCCTATTACCTGGTTATGCAAAAACCGGATCCCGCAATAGGAGGCCGCATATCTTCCCTCTTCAAAAGGTTCTAGACCGCCGCCTCTGGTCTCGGCTTTCTCTACCTGGCCTAGGTGCCGAGGTAGGGTAACTAATCAACATACACGAAACTCCGTACGGCGAGCGGTACGGGGTTTCTAGGACGACCCTACCTATCTCCGTGGCTTCTTCTTACCTACTTCCCTAACATAGCTAACTAGCTAACCTAGCTCGTAATGGAATGAGGCTCAACATGCTTCATTCTTACTCCTTCATCACAGTTCACACAAAGAAGCTTACCTGTCATCATTGCGGAGATGATAAACAAGGAAGGAAGCAGTTTCCAGTCGCTGTCCTCGAGTGAAAGCGCTGCCAAAAGGCTAACCTACCTAACCTTAGATGAGATATATGTATACAGTGAGATACTATATACTTAGCTATAACTTATGCATACTTCACACACACATACCATCGCAGCCACTCCATCACTCAACTCACGCCGGACGCCTCGGTGCTCACTCATACCTTACATTACCCGAGACCTGCCCCTTTCTGATCCGGCACGGACGGATCGGACGGATCAGACGCTGCAGGGTTATCCCATCACCATCCAGGGGCAGTTTCCCAGTTCGTCTTCGAGACATTCAGCCTCTCACATGTGAACAGCCTCCCGCAGCCGTAGCCGTAGCCGTAGCCGGTTACCGTCCCTCTACTACTTACCCCTGGCAGGTAAGTAGGTAGGTAGGGCAGATAGGTACATCGTGTACAACGGAAGCAAAGTACATAAAGTTTAGTAAGTAGGTAATGTATACCTGTCTGTCCGCTCCCCTTCCCTTCCTGTGTCTGAATAATCAGGGGCGTGCGCGCACTACTACTGTTCACCGGACACAGGACGGGAGGTACACCCCATGGGTTTTCAAACGAAACGAGCTGCAGGCCAATTACCTAATAATAAGCGTACCCCCATTAATGCGCCGGTCGGTAGGTAGGTAGGTAAGTAGGTAGGGACACGGAGAGGTCGTTGGGCTTACTCACAGGTGTATGTATTGATGTATGTATGTTGTATAGAAGTGACTGGCGGAACTGCCTAAGGTCAAAGCCACTGACTTTGTACAATAAATAAACCTCACCAAATACCCCCCTAGACAGTGCAATCCGCACCTACACTACATACTTCCCCCTATAATAGGGTATTACTAAGGTAGCTCATACTTACAGTACCACCACCACGCTCTGTGCATCGAATAGAATCGACTGGGCTTAAAATGCCAAGGTAACTTAGGTTATGGTATTTACTAAATTATCAAAGAGACTGCCACCGAAATGAAGTCAATAGATAGATTTCTGACGAAGAGGACGTGTGAGGCTTTGTGTATGGTAGGTAAGCAGAGCGGGATTGGACAGGTGCTATGTGCTGAGTATTGCCATATTTAGTGCGAGCAAAAACACCAAATTGAGGTGTTGTAATTATACATCCATGTATATAAAGGCAGTCTAGACTACAGTTTAGGTAGCCCCGACATCCCGTGCCTTTTACAAAGCGCACTAGGCTCCGGACCTACGTTTTGCCTGCTCCCTTACTTATGAGGCTTGGTACCTAACTGCTCTGCGCGCCCCTGACTCCCCGTCACGAGGTTATATTCTATTAGGTGACAGTGTACTTACTAAGTAGATGTTGTCAAGTTATTTTTTGAACGGAGAGATAGGAACTGCTTAAAGAGTATTTGCCCTTTTCAATGTTGAGCATCGAGGACTTCAGATATGAAGGGGGCGAGCATGTTGTCACGATAGATGATCATAGCGCGCGCAATCAATCTTATATAGCTAACTAGTCAATTTTAGAGGGATAAGATATACGAACAACTTATTATACAATATAACCTGGGTTCCTCCGTTCTATGTTCCCTTTCCCAGTTGCCCTATTCTATAGTACTATATTATATCACACTATCGTCGTTGGGACCGATATTAGTCTGGCCCCTTTTTCTGATAACCCTTCGCAAAGTCGCACAGCATATCCAACCCCAGAAAAACATATTAACATCCGTTTCACCTGCCATTTATGCCATTATCATCATGCCTCGTGTCCGATTGGCCCGGAAGAGGCGTCATATTAAATGCATATTTTCACGTCGCTACGATTGGCTGCTCTTCGCGCACCGCAAGGGCGCCCTCCTCGCCTCTCTCCAACACAAAGCACCGCTCCGCATATATACCGCGGCTATTCTTTTCTCGCCACGACGAAGACAGTCTCCGTATCATGATGGGTTTCCACCCGCCAATGTTGATGGTGATGGAGCGCCACGAAACACCCTGCTTGCCACGGACCAAGAACGAGAAGATTTGCATTGCCCTCTCACGGTCTAGGTCTGTGTCTTCATCTTCATCCTGGGAGGGATCCACCACGGTTTGTGTGTGCAGGGCCAAGGTTCTAAGCTGGCGGAGGCTGCACAAGGTGTGTAGGAAGCCGCGTGCCTCGCAAGTTTTCTCATCCATGTCGAGCTCGAGATCCCGAAGATAAACCAACCGAAAAGCTAGAGTACCCAGATCCTCGATTGCTATAGTAGGACACCGGCGTCGTTCGTCGCTGAAACCGACATAGTCGCGGATGCGGAGTCTCTGTAGCGATGGTGCGTGCTGTGATATCCCATCAATGGGAAATGACCGCACATGGCATGTGAGCTCCAGTTCGACAAGCGCTTTGATCTGCTTGATTAGTGTGTATTGATCGCTAGTAATATCTTGCCTCCGATCAGGAAGGTGCGCGCTGAAGTCGTCTAAACGTAATCTCTGTAAGTCTCGAAAGTCCGTAAATAACACCGAGTCGAGGAAAGGACCCAGAGGAACGTCCGCCAGGTCAAGCCGTCGGATCTTGGAGAAATCCCAGTGTCTTCGGACTTCGGAGGTATTGTGGTTCCAGTTATAGGAGCGTAAAGAGAGTTCTTTGAAAGGCGGAAGCCTCTCATCTCCGTCGAATACGAAATGAGTGCCTTGACCCCTATCATTGTACCAAAACGTTTTTAGTCTTGGACAGTTAACCAAGAGAACTTTCAAGCTCCCAAGACGAGCGGTAAGTGGAGGCGAGGGAGTAGCAATCTTGAGCGACTCTAAAATTTCCGTAGGGACGACCGCCAGGTAAGGATTGGGCTGTCCAGGATTGACGTAGCATAGGGGCATATCTTCAATGTAAAGTTTGACCCCTTTCATCTGAAGACCCTGTGAGCGGATGGTGTCCGAGAGCATCCAGCAGCCACCCTGAGGACGACTACTGCCATCTTGGATATATCGCCACCTACGGTAACCCAACCCTTAGTCGATTATACATTTCTAACTTGATGCGGAGAGATACCTTATCGTAGAGAGGTTTTGAATCTTAGCCAGCATTGCCCTAACGCGTTCCACATCTAGAGTACTATCAACGCTCAAGTGTCTCGTGTGCGCGCAGATGTTGGCAATGCCGCTAGGGAAGTATACGTCTGCCAGAGGTGCTATTATCCTTTGACTCAGACGGAGGGATCGATATTTAATCGGCGTCGCTATGGCATTGAATCTTCTTGACAACAGCCTAGCCACCCCTAACGACGTGGTGTCGAAATCCCCTAACTGAATTGAGATGCAATTAGTGATGTATTCAGTATTAATTGGTGCTATCGGGTGAATACCGCTTCCAAGACGAGAACAAGAAGCTCTGTGCTAAGCTCACCAAGGGACAATCCTTGCCGATGATGGTGTAGAGCTGTAGGCGTAGCCATAAGTCCGTCATTAAACCCTTTTCTTCTTGCAGGACAGAGGGAAGGATGGCAATAAGAGCGAAGGAGAAGCAGCCTGGAATTTCCCATGTTGTAGAATTTTGGGCATGTGGGACGACTCAGCGACTATATGTCTCCTACAGGGTGGAGAGGATGATAATCAGAAAGGATAGCATAAAGGATTAGCGAGAGTTAGAGATCAAAGTCCGGTCCTCCCACACGAAGACTGACTATGGCCCGAGCAAGTATGGCTCGACAACGTATGGCTGTGGCTGGACGATATGCAGAAGACGGCCGACCCGGGTTCATGGTATGGCGTCCAAAACTTCAGACGATATGGATGCGGAGAGGGATATGATAGATCAGACGGTGGGGCCAGTCCTAAGGAGATATGACAACAGCTGCATAGTCTAGGATAGAGATTGAGGCGGGTACTACGTCTTGGCTTCTCTTTGACAGATCAGCTAGACCGATTGGAGAAAGAATCACGAAGTTACGCTCGACCAGGGGCAGGCCAAGGGCGGGTAGGACAGCAGTGTCATGGTGCGAATCGTTGCCAGAGTGGACGTTCGACTTAGAACCTGGTCTTCCTCGTGGGTGGACATCATTCACATTGGTCCCTGGCCGGTCAACTTGAGGCGGCTCAGCGCATCAAACCAGGCCCTTGGTACTTACGGAACAAGAACCGGCCGAGAACACGTTTTCTACCGTAATATGGAGCAGGCCACTAGGTCTTTCTTTATCTCTCTTCTGAGGCACTGATTCCTCTTAGCAGCCCATCAGTCAAACCGAGTTTAAGAGGGCCTCTCCTATAGGGATTGGAATGAGAATAGAGGGCTAAGTAAGGCCCGAGCCGAGCAAATTGATAGTTGGGCGAATGCAGCATAGAAGAAAGAATATACTTCTTCATATATGCCGTGCCACTCTGGCCTACACATTGACATGCAATAAGCACCAACAATATAACCAGTCAATCGGCTTCATCACTAACAACGACAGAGAGATAGGGCAAGAGGAGACGGTAGATGGATCGCTTAGCGATAGCAGAAAAATGTCGGACTCCTGAAGAGCACGAACGAGCAATCAAAACGACGATGAGAATATGATCCTTTTTTCGCAGACGCATATGAGGTGCATATTCTGTATGATGGTTCGCAAGAATGTCCCAAAACGGACGGGTACGACCGGACACGACCAATCGTAAGGCTCAGGGTAGTCGTGCCCCTTGCTAGCGGCTGATCCGCTGCTGTGGTGCGCTACCTATTGGGCTGCATACCAGGTAACAGCAGAACCCCCTGTTGATGCCGGCGGTGGGGGTGCCGCCGTTCTGACTTACCTAAGGGCCTCCTGCCCGAACGCCGCCATTAACCATTTCAGGTCATGGACGCGATGGGATCTGCTGTCCTGCTGTCCTGCTGTACATACGCGCTTCTTCTTGGGAAGGACGTGACAAAAAATGGTCTTCCATGGGTTCTTACTTACTTACTTGACATATGAAATAAGTATTACTGAATCGGTGAACAGACCCTGCTGCCCATACTGTACATCTGTATGTAAGACGGATTACGTCGGCGACTGGGAGGTCGTTATCTCCAGTCCGTCCGTGGGTGTCCGTGGGCGTTGATTTGTGCTTGGCGAGGCGACGTATCGCGCTAGAATACGGCTGTAACGCGCCCAATATTACCTGAAAAGGTAATCTTGAACCTCCTACAATATGCTCTTCAAACACCTAGGAAAAGGAAAGACGCGAAGCCAGCGGACATGTCCTAGCGTACGTGTAGCAGAACGGCTAGAGCAAGTAAGAGCAACTGCCTAGGTGCGTCAACCTAGGTAGTCCGCAGCTTCCGTCAGCAACACCCCGTCTAAGCAGTGCCTACCTACATATGTAGATATACCCCATGATAGCAAAACGTCCAGGATCCATCGCGAAATCCGTGTCGATGTCCAGCAACTTCCAAGATATCCGTAACTACCTATAGTCATCCACATTAAAGCCAAGTAATAAATTGGAAGGAGTAGACCCCGACCTTTTTGATCAATTCTAGTACAGGTAGGCGCATTAGAATGCATGTAGATCATCCCGAGGCGTCGATTACGCTACCAGGGGCATGCACCCCATGCCTGTCACGAGCGTGGCTTGTCGTCCGTGGGGTGGCTATCTTCCAATCGGATCAGGTCACTTTTCTTCTCGGTGCCTATCCGCGTCCGTGTCCTCATCCCAGTGCCCGAACATCTACCTCTCCGGTTCCATAGGCCTACGTAAGATTATACTGATTAATGCCTTTGGCCGACCCAGAAAGCTTGGAAGCACCTTTCTAGAAGAAAAAATTATCATCCGCTAATCACGACCATGCATATTGGTGGTCTTCTGGCGTTATGCCATGGGCTGTCTATCTTACGGCCCTGCAGCTGTGGCGCATCTGGCTGAGGCTTGTCATAGCGCTTTTCTAACCCGTGGCGCACGTACAGGCTTCCATCCCTTTGGGGGGTTGATATCGAAGCATCTCAAGACACACACACACGCACGCAGGGGTAGTAGTGGTCGAGTATGGATACTTTTGTACTGGTCTTTTGTCAAAAGTCTTTGGCCTATTTTTCTATACTAGACCGCCGGTTTCAGACATCGGGGCCGATATTCTCGCATCACTTCGACGGTGGGGTATATATGCAGTGAAAGTCCCCGGATGCTGGGCTGGCCATCTTCTTCCCGTTTACCTTCCCGTCTGATTACCATGCTATCAGTTCAGGTGCAGAATCCCCTACCAGCCGTGTCTAACGACGCCACATCTCACGATCAGAGCGAGTCACGGTAAGGCCGCCGTTGACCGCGGTGGGCGGTGGGGTTGGATCCTGGGATCGTCCCGGTATGCATACCAGGTGCTTTGGAGCCCGAGACATGGACTTTCGAACCCGAATACGCTATTAGTCATTGTATCCAGTCGTTCATAGCCACAGAAGTCCGCGAGGCGTTAAATCTCGGGGACGATGGCCCGTGCAGATCCTTGAGAGTAATTAGCTAGCATGGGCTGAAATCTGCACGGCTATACAGAATAGCTCACATGACAAAACTTAGTAGCATCATAAGGCGCTTGCTGTTGAGCGGCTTTTGCACGGTTTGTTCCCTACCTTGCGTGTAAGTCCGTTCAGTCTCATCATCGATCACCTGCGACTTGTGGCACGCATTCTATCACTGACTTGACAAACGCCCCCAATCGCAACAGCAACAGACTCACGATATGGTCTTGCAGTGTTGCGACAAGTGTCTAAAACACCAGACCAGTACAATACTAATCAATGCGGTGTCTCACCCAGTCTTGCCAATGGCACTGAGTGAAACGACGATTAATGAACAGCTAGTCATGATAATGAAGGTAAATGGATGTAGGAATTTAGCCCCTGAGCCTGCTCTCTCCGGCGACTTCTCGAACTAACGGCCCTTCGCATCTCCAGGCTCAAGCCTCAGTTGAGCACAGGATTTCTGACCGTTGCTGCATAGATTAAACCAAAATGTACAGAGTCGAAGATGTGATGTGGCTCAAGATACTTAGCCCGGAGTAACGGTATTACAGCCGACTCTGCATGAGCATTCGAAGACGTCGGTGCTCTTAACGTGCGACATTTTCGTCACCACACACCTTTCCAGTTCCAGACTTCCTATAATAGGGACCAAAATACGACATGTCAGCAGGCAAGATAAAGACCCTGCGTCTTTTCCTCGGCTGGTTTTTCTCAAATTTACTACTACTACTAGATTGGTAGAGATGTTCGCAGCTTTTAGCATAATTCCAGTCAGCCACCCCCTTAAACCCAAGAAAGGGGGCCGCACTTTCTTAGAAGAACATTTGCGCGCCCAGGCAGCGATATTACTCAACTTGCATATTTCCCTCATCCTAGACCCAGGGCTGTACAATAAGGGAATGCTATAGAATAGAGACAATGCCCGTAATCAGCGATAATGTCTATCCATCCATTCATCAACACATATACATATGTGGACGCCCAGTATATCAGAGATACACATCTCCGCGCGGGATACAATGCCAAGCTTTCCAAGTTTAACGCCCTGTTGCGCCGCCTGGCTGCATATTCGACGCGCCACACAGTGCTACGTACCCCCGGTACGATTTCTATTCGGCCCCGAGGTGCGCAAGGCTGCCCTTGGACCTAACATAACGCAAATGGATGAAAGATATAGCCGTATAAGGTAATATTGAGGAGTAACATGTGGTGGGTGATAGGTCAATATTGCTACTGCAGTGCGTCAAACCAATAGTGACTCTTCTTCTCTAGTGCGAAAAATCATTGGACATTGGTGCGAAGGACCTGAGGTATTACTTACACGTCTGGTTTGAATCTCAGTATGGTATGTGGTTAAGACAGCAGCACAAGAGTAGAAGGCCAACTTTTAGAGGTCGAGTACCTAGTCAGTGGGTTGAGATTTAAAGAAGTAAACCAGTAAGGAAAAAGGAGGATTGTCTTTCTAGGGTGGAGTGCGTGCATGTTGTGTACGCATGCACAGGAATATGCCCCTAAGGCTTGAGACGATGTCCGTCTGTCTGATATGAAGTATCTAGATACAGGTAACTGACTAGGTTAGGTCCCCAGCCTCTTGGGAAGCTCCAGATGATGTCACGCGATATAACAATCAACGTTAAGTATTATCTTATCATCATCATCATCATCACCACCATACTCATTGAGTAGTCAGCGGAATCCTCTTATATATACGATCTTATTGGCATGTTGCTCGTCAATGCCTATTTGCATGCTCGAAGCGTGGTTGCTTCATGTACAGTATAACAGTTCACACTACCGGAGGGTCCAATAATGACTCAATGTTATTTCACGGGGAAGGGACGTGTCTCTGTGAAGCAGAGATTTCCTGTGTCTACTTATATAGGGATAGCTGTAGTCCGTGCCCAGTGTCCGTGCTTCAGGCTGGGGCACCGGATCAGAACCGTGACATAATTACAGTAGGTTATTTGGTATTATACGCTGGGTGGTGAATTTATTTATCTGAGCCTCAAATATCACCCTTATTTGTGCCCTGGATGCAAGCCACAGTGCTCCTCGGCTGCAGGATCACGGGTCGCAGATACTCGCTCAGTTGACCTAAGGTCAATTAGCAGTCGCCTGTAACTACATCCCATACCCAAACCCAAACCCGAATCACGCTGCCATATTCATTCTCTCTTTTCTCGTACCTATTTCTTCCTGCTCCTCCTCATCATCATCTGTTTCTGCAAAACTGGCTTATATGCCACTGTCAACGCTGAAGACTCCATTATTTTAGAGATTTATATATCCCCCTTAATTAGCTTGTAGTTAAGCTCGCAAGACTTTCATCATCGTATGTACTTAGTACTATGTACCCGACCGTGATATGAAGATGAACCCAATGCCGACGGACGGAGCAGTATCTTTGTACTGTGTGCTTCTACCACATTCAACGTCATTCATTATAATGACGGCCTTTATCTATTTTAGCGATAATGGCACCTTAGTTCCCCTATCCTACCAAATGAGTATTACCTGGCAATTTCTGACAGTTCTGACAAGATACTGCATGATGAGACTGGAGTACGTATAGTCACGATAATACTGAAGACATTAAGAATCGGCACCTCTTCCTACATTCAAGGGAACAGGGTACTTTGACAGATACAAAACACTATCGTGATGAAACAACACGTCGACGTCAGCAAGTATATGTTACCTACTAGTTACCTAGTGACCCAAATGGTCAACGTCCAATCCGAAGGCCAGAGACAATATCATCATCGCAGAAACGCCTGTGCGGGCTCTATAAGCGTTTAAGTAACTAAGTTAGAGGGTTACAAATTCACGCTAAGACCCTCGTTGCCCCTGGCTCTGGTCAGTTTGCCACAGGGTCTGCCCTTTCTCTCGAGGGACAACGTGTGACCAGTTTGCAAATATTTTCAAACCCTGGGGCTCCTTATATTAAAAAGAGCAGGATCATTAGGCGGAGATCTCCCGGGTTATACCAAGCACGAAAAACTACTGGTAATGTAGGTAGGTAGGTTGGTCTACACTACTGACCAAGGTACTCTTAATAGAAGGGAGGATCAAGATGACTGACAACAAAGCGGATTAGTAGGTGAAGCAAGTTAGCCAGTAATATAATGTAGACAAGACCCCATGATACTTGAGTAGGTGGATAGTAACAATGCTATGGCCTTTCTACTTAATGCAGTTACATACATGCCTCGACACAATACCTGGTGTCGCTCCTATCTACTTGCTTATCATTGAAGAACTGTAGCATAATGCATATAACTTGCCTAAGTATCTCTCACGTCCTTCACTATCTACAGACCGAGTGGAGCAGAGATCTTGATCTCAGGGAGTGCCAATAAATTAGAGTAAAATAAAAATTTGAGAACAAAATGACACCGCCACTGTAAACACACCACAAGGCCATCCTAGAACTTCTCCAAAGAATAAAAGTGGACAGAAAAAAATTGCAGAGAGAGTTAGGATATCCAATGCAATGCAATAACCAACCAATTCAGCCCCAGCCAGCCCTTTCTGCGGCGATCAATCCCAAGCTCAAGCTCGAGTTCGCTCTCAAGCTCGAGTTCAACGCTCAAGCCCGAGTTTACGCTCAAGCTCACGCTCAAGCTTTCAACGCCCTCAGCCCCAGAACCCTGCCCTTTTTTTATCCTGCCTTTTACGCTGGACTGGAGTCACGGCATGTATGGCAAGGTAAGTAAGGCAGGGTAAGGTAGGGTAAGGTGAGGTAAGGTAAGGTACTAACCCAGGTTGCATTGCATTGCATTGCATTACATTACATTGCCTCACCATGACGGATATGGTGCGCACCAACAGTTACGGTTGCAATGCTCCGGTACGGCTCGTCCCATCTTGCCGACGTTAGATTTATTATTTTATTTTATTTTTCTTTTCCTTCGCTGCCTTGGAAATCGTCCAACGTCACATACATTGAGTGTTGGCAATAGTTTCACCAACAATAAACATTATACAGATGTTGCTCATCCAGTGATGCCTCGTGCTCATCAAGGTTCCATTTCATTGATTAAGTAGGTAGGTACGTAATGCGCATGGCTCTCTTCAAGTTGCTAGGTCGATATCTCGTGCAGGTATCTCAATGGTATACACATCACCAGTCATTCCGGTTAGTTCTCTCATAGTCTCCTGTTCCCCCAGTCGTCACAATGGTCGAACATATAATAACCCAACACTAACACCGAACGAATGTGTTCCTGTTCAAACTTTCTCGTTATGTATCAACTCATCTAGTCTTCATAACCAGCCAGTTGATCAGCTTAATACCGGTAAATAGGCTCCTTTTGCTTATCTGATGGTGGATCGTATAGGTCACTATCACCATCACTGACATCCGCGTGCTGTTGTGGCCTTGAACCAGTTGCTCCTCCAGACGAAGCGCTACCCACGGCGCCATGCACTAATGATATAAAGATTAGTACCTAGCGTCCAGTAGGACTTGGTTTGAAAATCCACTTACTGGATTCCTTGCCGATCGCGCTCTCTTGCCTTCCTACGTAGCTCGCCGTACTCTCAAAGCCAGGGTGGTAAGGCTCGAAGGCCAGCCTAGGCTCCTGAGAGTGGTAGCGGTCCGAAGAACCCCCGGCCTCCCAAGACCCTCTGGTCTCGTCTGGGTCCTGGAATGGGTTGTCCTCGACTTGAGGAGTGTGTGATCTGGACGGGCCCGCGGACGAACCTGCGTACGAAAGCGGCTCATATTCGCGCCCTTTACCCTTTCCATTCGTCTCGTTTTTCCCCGATCCAGAACCGGATGATGTATGTATTCCTAAGCCGGCGGCAGGGGGGGAAGCTCGTGTTGGCGGCTGTCTCTCGTCCGCGTGTATGTGACTAATGTCTAGGGGTGCCGTTAAATCCATGTTCTTTCGGGCACTGAGCGTGGCGCGACGGTGCAGGTTCAATGCATTTTGTAACTGCTCATTGGTGTCGATGAGCGTTTCCATAGTCTCGTGGTCTGGTGTTGGGTCCCTGCAATCCATGTATCCCTGTATGCTACGGCTGGCGCGCTGGCAGCGCTCTACAAACTCTTTGACCAGATCGTCCTCGAGCAACTTTGCGGGCGGCGTATCAGTAATGACATCTGATAACACTTTTGCCGAGTTGCGGCCCTCCTCTAGGCGCCTAGCAAGCTCATCCGGGTTTGGCAGTTTGGGACCGCGCATGGCAGGTTCGTGAGGCACGGGACCGCGCCTTTTGCGTTTCATATATTCGCCAACTCTAGGCTGTCGAGGTTGTTGGTCAGCACGGCGTCACAGAAATCCATCTTCTACACGTAGTTGTTGACCGCCAACTTACATTGTTCCCCTCTTTCTGTTTCTTCCACATATCGACGAGGTAGATCAACCCTTCATCGTATCGGTCATTCGTTGGGTCACTGTTCTGGCTCTCGAACTCGTCTAACTTTGGCATCAACATCATATCCAACTCATAACTGTATGGTAAATTGGCTTCGAGAAAGGCCTGGACGGTTTTTGTGAACTCCTCGCCAAGATGCCGGGTGAATGTGCGACCAGGATTATTGGCGAGGATGCCAATGAGGGTTATGACATAGTAGCGCCAGGCGAACTTTGTCTCAGCGTCTCTCGACCCTTCCCTGCTTTTCGTCTTCTTCGAGTCTACCGCTAGATACATCTGTAGTTGTTCGGCGCATATTCGAGCGGCTTCGGGCGAGGCGGCGGCTTCGACAATGGAGTGTAGGTAGACGGCAGACTCGTCATAGACATTGCGGCGGCTGTCGAAGAGTTCATTCTGGTTGGGTGGGGTCAGGAAACGTCTTCATTTGGCGCGATGCGGTACAGATGCAGAGTTAGGAAAAATCCGAGCGCAGACGCACCAGGTTCCGGATCACTGTAGCTTCGGGTGAATCATCGTCGTCACTGACTGTCACACTGGCTGCAGCTTCGTAGGGTGTCAGCAAGTCTTGTTCGTCCTCCCAGCTTAATCTTGTCAACATACATCTGTTACTCTTTCGCGTGAAAGGGTTACGCAGCTTAAGCGACTTCATTGTCACGGTGCCGGCAGAGAGGCGCAAAGTCCCTAGCCTAAGGTGTAAGTCGCGCTTCTCGAATGGATCGCGATGTTATCCAAAACAATAATTTGTCGCAGAAATGTTTCTGTCATCAGAGAAGGAAGGGCCAAATAGGGCTACTAGGGCTAGGTGATAAGCCCAGGCGCGGGGCTTGGAGTTTGACCCTTTCGAAGCACGCTGTAACTACCGCGACGACGCGACGCAACTACCTAAGGGATATGGCGGTGAGAGAGAAAAGGGAGCATTAGAGGTATTAGTAGTATTACCAATATACGCGTTATTAATCTCGGCGTTATGCTCTGGATTCGAGTGTTTTGAGAAGAGTCTCCGTCCAGGGGACGAGGAGGACTGCCTACTGTCATTAAACCTAACAGGGGCTTGTTAGCTACATAGTTGTATCATCCACTACGAACTAACAGACGTCTAGCTGAGTTTGGTACTACCCTGTTTTGACTAGTACAAAAGTAGCAATTACTATAGTAAGGATGATGTCTGGACAAGGTTGCGGGGAGCCAAGCAGCTATTCCCCTAGGGGTCAATTAATCGGAATTAGCCAGTTTCATTGGTCTAACCAGAGTCTCCATCAGAGAACCCCAGCTTCCTTATTGTACCTCTAGAGTACCAACATACGCTTGTGAGGATTTAATTGCTTGTATTCTATAATTATCTTACTTACCTAGGGTACTTCATATGATCCCCTTGCATGCATATTGCAGTATTATTAAGAGACTGGACCTGCCGATTAGAATTAACGGTTATCTTAACTTGGGACTGTACAAAAAATGTTGGCGCCTATTTCTTGTATACGACATATAAGCAGCGTGCCTGGGCGATACAGGCGCCTATTTTCTCCACTACCTAGGTAATACCACGCTGTTCAGTGCCACACACTTGCAGGGCACCAATTTGAACGAATACTTCGTGACAATGAAGACCGGCTGTGGAATGGGAAGAGAAGAGGCGGACAACACAGCCTCAACGCTGTACGCAATCGCAGGTGGGGGCTGCGGGACTTGGCAAATTCCAACGCCCGTCATGTCAAAGCAAACGTCCCATAACCCTACTTATTTAAGTGTCCAAGAGATCACCTGGCCCTATCACCGCATCACCACCGTCGTCGTCACAAAAAGCCATTCGTCAATCAGAAGACCTCACTAGATTAAGGCCAAAGGGCTGCATCGACTCTCTTCATATCACGTTATGTGACGACGCGTCTTTTCGCTGAGACTAAGCCACCGCGAAGGGCACCATCAATCGTCGCCATTACTACTGTCACTGTAATACACTCTTCTTGGCATGTCGGTGTGTCCCGGTCACGTCTTGCATACTCATGTATTCCCCTGTTCGTCTTCAAAGCCTCACAGTCATGAGAGCCGTCGCGGTCTTATCATTAGAATGCATATTGTCAGCTTATTTCCGTCGCAGGCGAGCCCAACAGGGTTGTCTGGATAAGAAAGTTTTGGGCGCCAAATGTAACCCATTATATATATAGGATAAAATGAAGCTTGCTACCTATCACTATAGCAGGTTTCACCAATACGACAACGATGCAGAGATGCCTGCCTCACATTCGGGCCAGCCCAGCTAGATAGTTCATATTTGCCCTCCCTCTCGTATGGATCGCCCTATTAAGAGTAATTCATAGTTACCCAGAGGACAGGAATACTCTTCCACCTCTTGCCCTTCGCTTACTAAGCATAGGATGTGTCGTCGATTTACAGATCCTCCGATGTAACGAGAGTAAGCCTCCCATAGTCTAGTACGGGCCCGTCCCAGCGACCGCCTCTTGATAGGGAAGATATTAAATATGTTGTTTTCCTAGGTTAGAATAAATCTTGCTTGCTGTCGTAGTTCAAATTGTTGTAGCTAGACAACAACAGGCATGTAAGGATGTTGTGTTGATTTTGATTCTGATGTCTCCTTTGTTCCCCGCTCTTCAAGCCAGCCTCTTGACACATATACATATATGTAACCCCTACCTACCTGTGTAACCTTCATGATTTTAACCCAGGCAGATAGATAAATCTCTAACCTCAGCTTTCTTGAAACCCCTTTTCTTTTGAGTCTCTTTCGTTCTATATTCCGGATGAAGAAAAGAAAGAAAAAGAAAAGAGTGTGACCCGAGTATCTGCTGAAGACCGTCCCCAAATATACTATGCAACGGTTCGCGGAACAGAGGTCCCAGTCGCAACCGGGAAACCCGACATTTAGGCAGGAGAGGGCCGGTCGTATTATACCCCAAGAACCCACTAACCAGGGTGAAGGGCTTCCACGGAAGTCTAACAACACCTGCGCGAATCGAGCCTGCCCTATGTGGGAGTCAGCTCCAGATAAAGATGCTCCTCAGACCTCTAGGCCACTTGGTTAGAAGAACAGACTTACAATGCCCGGCGGCTACAATGGGATACAATGGTACAGCGAGGGTCTACCTGATACCGTTCGTAATGGCATAAAACGGTATATTGTCTGTTTGTTTGGCCGGTATGACGGTGCTCTCACTTGAGGTGTACCTAGGCTTAAGAAGCAGTGTTAGAAACTGAAGCAAAGGCGAACCAAGCCATCCCAGCTGGATATCAGTACTGGAGTTGGAACATGTGGATAGTGTGTCTATGTATATACTAGGGTTGGGGCGGGGTTACTCTCTCTCTCTCTTTCTTTATTTTTTCTTGTTCAACCTACTTACTCAAACTCATCCGACTAACCGATTCAACAGCCCAAGGAGGAAATCGAGCGCCGTTAGGAAGTTGGTATCGGCAGAAATCTCAAATACCGAAGTTGAAAACTGCATCATACCATCCCGTATCGTATCGTATCGTGTTCATGTCATGACGGGGAGGAAACGGGTCGGCTGTTGAAAGAATCCCAACCTAGGTTAACCGAAGACCTGACGCGGATTCATCCTAGATCATCCATCGCCACCCGTCAGGGACTGACGAATAAATAAATGGCTTGCCAGGCATCATTCCCCTCCTCCCCTCTCTCTCTATCCTTCCTTATGCTGAGTTTATCTTCATCTTAATGTCTGTCCGAGCTTGAGCTTTGGGGAGGAAATAGTTATCTGGTGATCATCCCATTTTTCGATTGGTGGGGGTATATGTATTACGGTATCGTATTGATGGGAATGGACTCAGTTGGACTGAGCTGGACAGGGCTGTCTTCAGTGTATGTCCGGAATTCTGGTTGCTTTAAGTTCGATAATTGGTATATTAAATTAAATTTTCAGACATAAATATGTGCCAAGAGGTAGGTATCCAGTGCCGTTCGGTCGCTGATCAAGTTCAACATGGACTTACTAGGTTAGACAGTTGTAGTATAAGTATAATGTGGGTGGCGTTTTCTTGGTTTCTTGTTCCCTCGCAGTAGGGAGTGAATTTCCTAGTAGTATGTTGTCTCCTCTCGTCCAGTTGTTCAGATGCCTTTCAGTAGGATGGCCATTTCTCCCTCCTTATCTGCTGCTCCCATTCATGGACTAGGGGGGACTATGAACGACAGGAGCGTCTCGTCGAGTCTCATATTATTTCTGAGTGTACAAGTCTTGCTGCCCAGACCATGGGGACAGCTCTCGTGAATAACCGCATGTTAAACCTTCATGTCCATATAAGTTCCCTACGTATGTACCTTTGCTCCTCTCTAGCTGCAGCAGCGGTGGCATCGACGTCTCCTATATCAAACTCTCTACTTATAACTAGGCACGCCATTCACCTGCATACCCCTACATATATACCCAACTAACATGTCACGCAAATAGAGGTATCACAATACGGCAAAGAATGAATCGAAAAGTAACAGTAAGTAGAAGTAATATTGAACTCTGATGCCACGGGTTCCGGGACGCCTGAATCTTTCACCAACGCCAAAGTTGTCCCCCACCCACCCCTCCTTTAATTTCTCCGACGGGGTCTCGTTTACTCTAAATGCGACACATGAAACCCCTTCCATTTGCTCCCCTATTCGTCTTGCCTTGCTTTGCTGTTCCTGCCTCAGGGTGAGAGTCGATTTGGTCCGATTCCACGATGCGAATTTGTTCATGTTAAGGGTAGTGTGTGAGAAAGAGGCAGGGAGAAGCGGCTGACTAGGGGTCGGGTTTTAAAACGAAAAAGAAAATGATAGATCGGTTGTTATACATGCAATGTGGCCGTAGAATGCCACTCTCGTATCACTCACTCGTTGCTGACTCTCTGTCGCCCTAGTGGTGTCTTCGTCCCCTCAGTGAATAGCATAGTGTCGATTTCCGACTGCCCTTCTTAATGATGGCCGTGCTGTCGCTGCGACCTGGTCGCGAGTGGCAAAGAGCTTATCACGACAAGCTTCCTGTCGAGATAGCATCCCGTCTTGCTCTGAACGCTTTAGATGTCGTGCGCACATACGCGTCTCAGAAGTGGTTCGCTATATGGTGGGCCGAATCCTAGCCCCGAACCGTCATTGCCGGCAGGCAATAGTTGAAAATTCCAAAATAGCAAAGAAAGCCTTGGTTGAAGTAGCTGACGAAGCTACGACGCCTCGGTTCAAAGAGTTGGATGAACCCCGGTTGAAGGGATATCCGTATGCACAATATAGTACAGTGCTGGGCGGTCGTTTGGTCGAAGCAATATTGGCACACCTATCGGATTACATTTTTGGGGGGTTGTGGAGGGTTTCAGGTGCTGCGCGAGTTTACGAGCCGTATCCGGGGGACGTCCATGCCCTTCCTAGGCTGAGGTGAAGCAGCAACATTGTCCGATCCGGTATCGGCTTTGGTTGGTGTCAGTTTTTGACTACTATTTTTTCCGAGCTCTTCACTTTCAGTACCTGCAGCGACAATGTTGAGCTTGGTCTGGCGAAACACTGTCTTTTTGGGCGTTGCGCTCTGCAGTTTCGTGAACTTGATAGCGGGGGACTTGGTCTTCGCCGGTGACTTGGTCACCTTGGAGGTCTTCTTAGTTGGCGTCTTCTGCTTTTTGGCAAGGGCGGCTTTTGCGTTCACGGAGATGCTCGAGACACTTCGCTTGAGGGCCGCCACCGCACCCTTGGTGGCTGTCTTGATGCTAGTGGTACGCTTCACTCCCGTAGCTATGGCCTTGATCCCAGCTGCTGTCTTGATCTTCCGTTTCTTCGAGGTACTAGAATCCTCGTTCTCCTGCTCACCAAGGGCTTCCTTGAGCTTTCGCTTGTTTCCTTTGGCGTTCTCTTTGGCCAACCTGGCCGCCTCCTCTTTCGAGGGTTTCGGCGCCTTCACCTCCTTGGGCTTAGGACCAAGCACACCCCGGCAGTTCGGACTACCACAAAGACACTTCTGCACGTTCTTAGATGAGAAGGGGTCAAAGTTGTAGTCATATGTGAGTTCCTCGCCGGTCATAATGTCTCGATCACCCGCAAACAGGGCCATCCGGGGTTGCCCGGAGACAATCCATTTAACCATGCGGCAGTTTGGCTGGCATGAGTGATTGACGAAACGAGCGATACTACCGGTCGTAGCGTCAATAATCATGTTCTGGTCAAACGACATCAGGTAATAACACTAAATTCATTAGTCCCATGACTTTGCATGAATCAAGCTCGGAGTGCTCACCTGGTTGTCCTTGTACTTCTCATTCATGCGCCGATCGCACTCTTCTTCAGTGATAATCTCACCTGTGTACTCCATGATGATCTGGTTTGCTTCAAAGCAACGGTTTGCGCGAATGCCGTAACCACGATCAGACGTCTTGATGACCTCAACTCCAACTCGGAACTTGCCGCCGAGCTTGGTTCTCTCTTGCAGTCGAGCGAAAGCCCGGTTCTGGCAGAGGTGCTCACCCACATTGCAATTGGTAGAATCACACTCGTAAAGCATGATGCGGTTCTGACAGGTCTCACCACACCCGTCCTCTGGAGTACATACACACTTCGATTGGTAGTCTTTGAAGTGCGGCGTCTTCTTCCAGTAAGCGCCTGCATCGCCAACGAACCGATCTAAATCACACCGTCAGTTGTGAAATCAGGAACCCAAGCTTACTTCAATCCCCAACTCACTCTTGGTCATCTTTCTCCATTCATCCGGCTTTGGTTGTCCGGGGGGGAGAGGATTGCACACGTCATATGGGAGCTTAAAATCGCGCCCCTCGATCAGCGTGCGGAGACCTCCGAACATAGGTGCCGGCAGAGTTTTGTTGACCTTTGCGCTGGGCGCTAATTCTGGCAACTGGGCCAGCCTCTTCTTTTCACTGGCCGTGAGACCCTTGAATATGTCCGTGGGAGCCTCCTGGCCGGCATAAAGACCTCGGTCAAGCCACTTCTTGCCACATCGCTTCTTCGGCGCTGGCTCTTGTGCCGCAACATCCTCCTCCGCCTCAGGCACATCATACGCCGAATCGTCCTGTTGCACCTTAACCTTCTTGGTGGGGGGCTCTTCAAGTGTAGATGGGTCTACATATTTGCCATTCCGCCAGGTCGTGTAGACAACTGGTTTCGTGTCGATACCTGAGAATTCGTTGGTATCTTGGAGCCTCTTCAGTTCCCGCGACATCTTGGCAACGCTTTTCTCGAAAGTCCTCCTCCCTCTCTTGCCTAGGCTCGAAAGTTTGTCAGCTAGAGTTTCGGCTTCGATGCCAGATCTACGCGTTGCGATCCGTCTGGGGGACTCGTCTTCTTGCTTCTTCGAAACTTTCGGCTTCGCGGACTTCGTGCTGCGTACTGGAGAGCGTGAATCCGACGCGTGGATGGTGTCCTTTACGGGCGTTGTGGAAGGCTTGGCGGGAGTATCAGCATCCGCGGTAGGTTCTGGAGTGCTAGCATTCGCGACCAACGTAGCACCAGAGACGGTGCGTCGCCTACGGTCGGACACAATGTCGCCCTTAGCTCGCCGCTTGCCATGGATGGCGGTACCGGCAAGCTGAGCCAAGTTGTATACAGGAGCACTGAGACGGGGTCGTCGCGATCGTTCGGATGCGGGTGTACCAGTCACGGGCGGCTGGTTTGTTTGAGGAAGAGAGTTCTCGGAGGACTCGACCGGCTCGGCAGAAGTAATGAGGACTTCTGTTGTGACTGTGGTGATGACAATTGAGTCGGCAGTTTCTGATGGCTCCTCGACGGTTATGGCCTCGGAGATGTCTGCTGGGTTGCCAATTGCCATGGCGCTGTCATTCTTGGGCGTATCCGAGGCAAGACTCGAGTCGTCGGCGACAGTGGTGGGTGGCGTCGAGCTGAGAGACGCGACATTAGAAAAGGTGTCGCCGGGAGCACCGAAGCTGACCTCTGAGGAGAGGTCGCGTGGCGGCGACAAAGGTGAAAGTGTTTCCATCTTGACCGACGCTTTCCAAAGACCAAAGACCAAAGACCAAAGGCCAAGGACCAAAGACGGATTGTTGATGTCTTGTCTTGGTTGCTGGTAATTGTGTCTTTGTAAGGTCGTGGTGTGGGATGGACTGGGAACGCGCGTTGGCGTCGGTTGGCGTTGGTGTTGTTTTTAAGAGGTACGAGCTGCGAGATATGCAGGACCAGGGGCCAAGAGCAAAGGTATTGGCTAGTTTAACCCAGTATTGGTCGCGAGCGGCTTGGAGTGGTCTAGGCAGGTGGGGAAATTGGAGGTCTATGCTTGTCTGAGGGAAGTATATATGGCGACTTAGGTAAGGTTATGAGGATTAGAAGAAGAAAAAACGGGAAATCGTGTGACGAACTGAACAAGAGGACAGTAAGCCAGAAATAGGAAGAAAGTGAGAGAATTTTGTTCCGGGAATTTATATCCAGAGGTTAAAGTAAGTGCTTGACTGTCAAACTCAAACCACGCATGGATAGATCGGCTAGTTTGGCAATGGAATGGGGAACTTGGTTAATAAAGTATGAGTGACAAGTGACAACGTGCTGTTTGCTTCCTGTTTTTTTCTTCGCTTGAGGTCCACTTGGATCCCCTTTGCGGTTGCGAGTGACCGTGGCCTGGAGATGCTGACACTGTTAATTATTACCGTCAGCTGCAATCAGGCGAGGCAGAGGCAGAAAGAGAAAATACGGGAAGGGGAAGGAGATGAGTGAGTGAATGGCTAAACGAAGGATTTCCGGTGTGAGAAAGGGTGATGCTGGTGACCAACCCGAGCAAGCTTGGAACGTACCTGATACCTGGTAGCCAAAGAGTTAGGCTGGAGGCTTCCAAGGTTGTTGGCCAATTGCAGGCCGGCTGTCCTACAAACGCGACCGGAGGATGGACAGCTGGGCGTGTCTACCTTTTGGTAAGCACGTTAAGGTTGTGTCGATAACTGGTGGTGCGGTACTCGGCGTATACGGGTACAGTGAACCTTAACGGCGCGTAAAAAGAAAAGCTGATTAGCTACTTGTTAATCCTCCTCTTCTGTGTATCAGTCGAGATCAGAAAGGACAAATGGCCGACAACAGACAAGAGGTATCCCTTATTGACGCCAATGGATTGTCCTGGTAGAGGGTAGGGGGAAGGGGTGTTTGAGTTGGGCTTGGTCTAAAAAGGTAATTGGTAAGGAATCCACCCCGTATCTAGAGCGCAAGAACAAACAAGGGAGGGAGGGAGTCTGACTAGGTTAGGTAGATGACGAGCCAAAGTCAAAAGGCTGCCGCTAGTAGCTAACGTGCAACTTAGACTCTGTAAAATCAATGATTGCTCTTCTACTATCAGGGAATGCTAAACATGTTGGGCAAGAAAAAAAAAAGAGCGCGTAGATGTTCAAATATATTACAGTGTGGTGGAAAAGTGATAGATTGTGATATTTTGGGGGCTGTTTGTGGGAAGGCTGAACTTACAAGAATTTAGTGACGATAGTGAAAATGGAAAGTGTCTGGTCTCACGCTAGACGGTGTGTGGGATAGATCGCAGATGGCTGCAGGCTCTTTTGCTGTGCGTTGTTATTATCCCTTACGATTGAAGTGTCGACGTGCAGTATGAAATGGCCCTGAGGCTGAAGTGAGGTTGAGGGCGAGCAGATAGCAGATCGGTATTGGCGCTGATAACTGCCGCTGTGGGGAAGGGCCGTAAAAGACGTGGACGCATGGAAGGACCAGAAAATAGAAGAATTGGTGTTTTTGTTTTTGTGGCTGTGCGTACCCTATTGCCTACACGCGAGAAGAGGTGGAAGACGTGGTGATGGCAGAATGATGGAGTTGCAGGGTTTGGGTGGTTGTAATGAGAAATGGGAAAGATGGACGTTAGAGTAGGGAGCAGGTATCTGGTGTGCGTGTGGTGTGGTTGAGTGAGCGAGATACCTAGAGGGAGAAAAAGATGGGGAATCCGAAATGGGTGAGGACGAAATTGGCTGGCACGCGAATGGCTCAATTTCGGATGGGGCAAGAGGCAGAACGTGTGTATGAGAGAAGGGAGGGAGGGATAGAGGGAGGTGAGCAATAATTGTACTTTAAGGTAGGCAGGCAGATACCTACCTACTTACCGTACCTCACCTGACTTGGCCTTACCTCGCCTTACCTCATCAGAGGACGACAACTCGATAAACCTGAGTGCTACTTCTCATGCTATTGCATTTGGTGCTCTACTCGGGTGTATTCCACACTTGAGCCGGCCTCTGAATAGCTTAGCTACCTGTCTACTACCTTCTTCCAGGATCCTACATAGATGGCATCAATCGGAACACCCTCTATTGACAATGCAAATGCACTTCTCTATCTACCTAGCAGTACTCAATCGCAGGTGACAGGCCACTACCCACCTAGACAGGGCCATTCACCACTCGGATTAATATCCCCAACCATTTCGGCTCCCCTGACCTCTTCGACCTCCTCGGCCGCTTTTGTTCGTTCTGCCCACCAAGGCACATACATATAGACAAGCATTTCGCCGGCCCCCATCCGGTATGTTGAGCCAAATCTCCTACTTCCACTACCCATCCAGTCGCCTTGAATGTTTTAAAGGGGCGTGGCTAATTGGATCTCTCATTTCTATGGTATTTACTTGCCTCGACTAGGGAGCACCAGGGTGTGAGATGCGAGATGCGAGATGCGAGATCCTTGGCCGATATGCCCTTGGCTGCCTGTTCTTTGGAATGTAGCATGGTGGATAGGTGCATGCCTACCTCCGTGACTGATCCTAGTCATAACACCCATCCGGCCATCTACAAGTTGCATCGACCCTGTTCTAAATCGAACTTGGATGGGCGTCAAGCACCGTGATGTATAGATGTTTAAAATCGCTCAGCTATTTGAGAAGCATGTCTCGAGGGAGGGGATCACCGGGTCCCTACTACTCCTCGAAGAAAATAAAATCATGAGATACAAAATTATTTATATATCGCCTGTCGGGATTCGTTCAGATGAAAACATGTCTTGTTCGAACAAATATGGCGGCCCCCGTGAATAGACGGGTTGATTGTTTGTATATCTGTCTACTGAAGCATATATGTTGGGTAGTCGCATTGAAGCGGGGAGCGAAGATTTAGGTGACGCCTCATTTCCGATCATGGCCTCTGGGATTAGCTCTATTGTCACTCAATAGTCCCGTGCGGCTCGATACAACCACGTGTCTCATCATCAGCCTTAGACACTAACATGTATCTGAAGTTCACGCTTTTGCCTCTAAAATTGTGAGAGTCGGTTTTTCTGGTGAGTTATTGTCGAGTGTCGTGGCTGATACCCTCCCCTTGAGCGGGTTTTAGGTAGGTGACCACGATTAGACGCCCAGAACTAAGCACAGATGCCGTTTCTCCGACATATCAGCAGTGTATCCACATCCACAAGTGTGATAGACTCGATCTCCTTTGACCAAGTCTATGTTAAAGTACCGCGATTAAATATAATACCACATCTAGCTCATAGTGGCTCGAACCATCTGGAATCGGTAGGCACCACCTGCTGAATCACTCACTGTCGGCATCAGACGTTTGGTCTTGTTGACCTGGACCTACTTAGATAAGGAGCCTTCACTTGGATGTCTTGGTCTTTCCATACCTACAATTCACCGAATCCAGGTATCTCTTGAGCGCAGACTGCTCATAAGTAGGGCAGGGCAAGAGAAGCAAAAGGTCCAAAAGCAGAGTGACGTAGCTATGTCTCAAGCTGCTTGATCGCTTCAGTGTAGGCAAATTCATGATAAAGTAGTTTTCCGAGGAGCATTACGTAGCACCACTAAGTGAGGTATCAGTATTATAGGATAAAACGCGAGTAAATGCAAGAGGAACGTAAATAATGCCTATAATCATCTTCTTTCGTCCGTGAGAGACGGCGTTGGGACGCAACAGGATGCTGTTCGATGCTGGCCCGGAATACGAAAGAGTCTGGGGGTGCGGTATTCTGCCATGCCTTACCTACCTAGATTGGTCCATGTCTAAGGCCCAGTAGGGAGGGGCGGGGTATAGGAACATGATGACCGCGGACACCTAAAATCGTGGCACAAGATCCTTTTGTGCGGACGCGCCGTTCGACGAGTTTTTGTGTTAACGCCTTGTATCCCGAGCGATCGCTACTGCGGGCCGGCTTGGGCTCCTAATTTCTAAGACCTTCAACTGCAACTGCGCTATCCCGAGGCAGTAGGCAGCGAGACGTGCCTTAACAGCACCGTTCTATCAACCATACAGCGCAGTAGTCTCCGTCTAAAAGAGAGCGTCCTATGGAAAGGCGCATCGAATTCACTAGTTGCGCGGATGAATGTCAACGAGTAAGAGCTCAAGCAATATCTAGTCTCCAATAGAGAGTTGCAAGATGTCACCGGCATGCCAGCCATCATATCTGTATGTAAAGCCTACATTAAGAACACAAACACCCTATTCTCTTCTCTGATTCTAGTAGCTGAGTTTCGAGCAGTAGATGACGGCCCGAAAGTTGATAATCCATATTTGCTATTCTCTCGCCAGAATTTGCTTTGCCGGCGTCAGCTGTCGAGGAGACAAGTAAGCCCCGGCCCGGTGGCTATGATGTCAGAACAAGCTACAAAATCGCTCAAGACAAAGTATTCAAGTTAGTTTCGATCAATCAAGTAAAAATTGCATCCATAATATTCGAGAGTGGATTATCCATTCGGAAACCCAACGTCAAATACTGCCTCCCAGGCAGTAGGTGAGATAACAAGTGCCGACATACGCTAGATACGGGCTTGGAAACAACTCTCAGAGCCGACCAGATCGTTTTAACTTTTCAATACTTATGATAGCACGACTTTCGGACGTTGAATGGCAGTCATATCTCCCTATGATCTCTACATATATAGCTGACAAGGTAAGCCTACGTTACTGTGGCCCGTAGTTTACCTAGCTACGGGCGTCACTAAGGCCGCCTCAGTCAACCTATTGCATGATGGGCACAAGCATTTCGACACAATCCTGGGATATTAGTGTAGCATCTCCTTATATACATTTTGAGCCCCGTTATGGTATAATCACGAGACAGGCGAGGGACGTAGATCTAGAAGTGTACCCCGCGCAAGAAATAGCGACGCAGCGCCGTCATTTCGAACATCCGACATTTGCCTGAGCCCGCGCAGTAGCATTGTCTCGAAAGCACGCACAATATACATAAAAATAGTTGAGAATTGTGTTGAAATGCATCACGTGGGAAATGGTAAAGTCTTAAGAACAGAGTTTGTTCACCATACTTCGTCGCGCACCCCGAAACGGTCATGGTCGACTGGATATAGAGGGTCCTGCCAAGTCAGCAGGCTGATACGGTATGTTTAGAATCTAGTTAGGCAGAACACTTGCACAAAGTGGCCTAGAGGATATACCGAGGAAGTTATGGGCATTGAAGTGTAGTCCTTGGATTTGAACAGGTTGTTTGCGCTCAAAGTTAAGCTGCTACACGAGGAGCGGCACGTGCGCGCTTAGAGGTGAAACGGACTGTTCTTTTACAGTGAAGACAGAAATTACATATCTAAGACGACGGGTTTCTGGAAAGTAAATTCACGAATTTAATACTTGAAAGTTATTTGTTTGCCAGCTTCGAGACCAAAAGCGTGCGGATACCACATTTCCCTGAAATCCTTAGGTGCTTTGGTAACTACAGGCCCTGGGTAAGTACCAACTTTACTTGTTTAAGTACCTAGCTAGAGGGATCTAAACACCTATCTGAGTGCCACCTGCAGCATACACCAGTCGGCTAAGCATATGGTGTACAATCGCGGTGGTCGCAACAAAATAAACAATGCATTGGTGAAGTAATACATCGCAAATGATTCTTCGCTATGCTATGCCACCATGGGTATTGACGTCCGGGGCTCCACCATGCCCTGAGCCATGCAGTCCGTCCGTTTTGTGGTATCCCTGTTGTGAAAGCAATCCAGACTCCAAGAACGCTCCTCATGTAGTTCGTGAGCGTCGATGCATATGTAATCCATAATTGTACAGTGTGAACTTAACCAACCTGGGTACCATTGGGGGCGCCAAGCCAGATAAACAGGGGCTCTTAAGGGGCCGTAGCTTTAAACGTATACAAGAGTCGTGGCTGCATCTGGTTTGACGCCGAGGTCTATGGGCGCCTCGCCTTCAACCGGCGTCTCGGGACTATTATCGGAGAGATCCGACGTACCGAGAGTGCCGTTTGTTACTCCCATAGCAGCGAACAGTCGAGCAGCTCTGCCTTCCTTCTTCCGAGGTTGCGGCGCTGTGAAGGGATAAGGTTAGTCTCCAGTTTGAATCTAAGGATCATTCCAATCATCTTACCTCTACCGTTCTCTTGCACATAAAAGCGTCGAAGTAAGGCCACTGCATCGTCGCGAAGATACCCGCCCTCGACCGGGTATCCTGCCTCAACATTGCCGCCATCACCATCGTCGTCATCCCGAGGTAGTGCCACAGCTCTGCCCTTCGAGATGAGGTTGATATCATGAGGGCCGTATCCCTGTTGATAGGGGCGGTCTTTGGGCACATTGACCGGTTTGGAATTCATATGCACACGGAAGACACCACCCGTTCCTCCAAACTTGTCATTCACAGCACCAAAGTAGACCTTCTTGATGCCAAGCTGACGGAGAAGAGAAGCACACATGACACAAGGCTCAACAGTGACGTATAGTACGCATTCGGAGATAATTGAACGATCAACTACAGGCGCAGGATGTAGTTTCTGGCCATATGGATAGATATGGCCGTCTTTCGGGTCGACATCACCCCAGCTTGCATCATCGAGCTCCGGGTTGGACTTAGCAATCATAACATCACCCGGCTCTCGGCGTGATAGCAATGCCGATAGGGCCATGAATTCAGCATGGCGCGTACCGTTCCGAGTGACGTTGGTAGCATTCATGCCTCTTGCTGTGACTCTTCCCTGGTATACAAGTACGCAGCCAACTGGCGTCTCATTTGTCTTGAGAGCCAAAACACCCTGTATGAATTAATCAGTCTCGTACCCAGCAAGTTTTGAGCGTATCCCACTGAAGGAAAAATAGCTGAGGTTCATGTTTAAGAACTATACGACATATTGCACAGTGTCATCTAGTGGATTGGGGTATAAGAGGGAAAGGGCAGTGTTATGATGGAGGCAGACAAAGGAATGACTTACCATCTCAAGAGCCTCTCTCATGAATCCAAGATGATACTCGCGCTCAGCTCGCTCTTCTTCGGTTTTGGGCTCAATTAGCCCAGGTAGAGTAGGAGGCGGAGGTCCTTCGACCTCCTGTTTGTTAGCATTCAGTTGACCTGGAAATGGAACGGCAACCACAAGAGGAACAGGCAAAGCAGAAGTCTCGGCTGCAATAGTGGCCTCATTTAGGGTGTTCTGGCAAGGTTCCTGAGGAGCTGGCGCATTGTCGAGAGTGAGACGGTCAGCGAGGACATGGAGCTTCTCTGCGTCCGAGGGGGATACGGAACTTCCGTCACGCATATTACTAGTGACAGAAGTGGTGTTTGTGGAGTCAGCAGTTCGGTGTCTGTGGGTGTCCGATTTGTAAGGCTCGCTTGTACTGTCCGCCACCGGAAGAGGAGTTGCCAGCTGACTATCCGGGTTGACAGTCCACGCTGCGGAATCATTGTTCTTAGAGGGAACAATATTCTCTTTCTGGTTGTTGACAGGTTGCGGCTGCGACATGGGTACATTGCGATCACATTCCTGGCTCCCGTTACCTCCTTGTCCAGATGAAGTAGACTTAGGGCCGTTGGGGTGGCTCAAACTGGATTCTGTATCACCCGAAGCATCGTTCTCTAACTGGCTAGCAGAAGCGGGCCGGCCATCAACGCTATTAGTGAGTGGGATGATAGGCGTAATAGGGATGACAGGAGTGACAGGCCCCACGGGGGTCGCAGTACGGGGAGTTTGGATGGAGGACTTAGCACCACCCCGTCCCCGAGCATTACGCTTCTTCGCCATACCGATCGGCTGCTGTTGCGGATCAAGATCGTCTTCGTTGGCTTGACTATTGGTGGCAATGTAGTCTGGTAGGCCTCCGTCTGCGATCAGATACGATGGGTTCTGATCAGAGGGTGTGGGGGGAAGTATCGAAGGCGCAGGAAGAGAGTCTGCCGTTGCTATCGTGGGCGAGGGTGCTAGTATTGTGGCTTTAGGTACAGAGGTGGATGCCAATGCGACGGGTGGTTCAGTGTTTGGTGCTGCAGTGGTAGGTGTAGGTGCAGGTGTAATTGTGGGTTCGGGTTTGGGTGTATGTATTGAGGATGATGAGTTTCGAGTTTGAATTCTCTTCTCTTCTGTTGCTCGGGTGAAGACAAGCCAGATGCGGGTGAGCAGAAAGTTGAAGGGTGCAAACAGCGTCGACCAGAGGCTGAACATGTAACGTGAGAAATTGTGGCCCGCCATTGTGACTTTTGTTTCTGCCTGAGCAGTTGCCTCAACTTCTAACTGTCCTGTGCCTCTACCTGACTTGCTTCAAGCTGTGACTTCCCCCGGGTTTCCCCTATTGTTGCGGCTCTTTTGCTCTTGCCCCAGCAACTAAAGACTTACACGGGCAACAGGCGTACCTCGACAATGGACCCAACAATAGAGGACACCCGCTACCTTAGTAAATACGGAGCGAATAATCTAGATAAAATCTCTAATAGTAAAGATAAGATAGAATAAGAATAACATAACCCGCCACCTTCATGAATAAAGCAAAGAAATAGGTCGTGAGAATAAGGGGAGAAAGTCCATCAAATTGAAGCTGCTACGAAGCATATCGTTCAGGTGAGGGTTCGATATAATGCTGTAATGTTGTATGTAGATCAATTTAAATGGATCTAATTCGAGCCGCAAGGACAAGCGGACAGGCCAATGAATAACAGCTGCTAATATAAGTCTCCTGAGACGCTAAAGCGGGAAGTGTTGAGTGTTATAATCGAAAGTGAAGCAAAAAGTAGGGCTGTTAGACAAGCAATTGTGACGAGCAGCTCATAATATAGGTGTTGTTCGGCAGGAGAGGAGAGAGAGGAAATCTATTAAATAGTACGAGTAGCAGTGGCCACGGTAGTGAATAATCAAACAATCAGAGTTGTATGAGAATGAAACGTGATTCAACTTTCCGGTTGAGGCTGACCAGAAGACCTTCAACTATCCGCACTTTCTACCCTCTCTTTTTTTCCTTGGTGAATTCTCTAGTGGAGAAGGTGGGGTTGTTGTGAAGCAAGCGTGGGGTGATAAGCTGATATGAGTTTAGGCCCAGTTCCTGCACAGGGGTACAGATGTACAGCAGCACCAGTATAGCTGCGCGGGTACGCTGCCGTAGTACCCACCTGGCTGCGGTTCCTGTGTACAGTGTCATTGATGCAAGGCACATACTAATCAATAACTACATATTTGCAAGTAGTGCTATATAGACTATTAGTAAGTACTCCTAGGTATGCAATTATCTAGCATTTTTAAGTTTTATGCTACCAGTAGAGATGGACCTAAATGCCAACTTCAAGTGCTACTGTACCATTTCAACCAAACGGACCAATGTCATCAAGCATGCCTACCTATCACCGCGTGGTTATAACGGCATGGCGACATATGAAATCCCTGCGCTTCGCATATCCCGAGATAGCCTAGACTTTACTCTGGCATCTTCTGCTAAGATCCCAACTCCCAATTTGTGGTCACTTCCTAATATAGTCGGGCCATCTATCAGTGAAAACGCCATTCTGCAAACCGTTCCAGTGAGCCGATACTAGAGCTAGCATGACTTCTATAACCTAAGCACTTAGATGTCGTTGGCTTGCTCAACTACGGGCTTATACTCCCGATGCAGACCATAGTATCGAACTACTGCGTGGCTCTTGCCTGTTTACTTTGGACCTCTTCGTTACTGTAACCTATGTGATATACCTCCAGCTGTTTCTATCTATTGCTTGCCGCTGAAATCGGGCTGATCCCGACCCCGAACAGGAATTTATCGCGTCTGTTCGAGATACAATGAGGACACCAGGCTACGGGACGCATTTTCAAGACTTAGGTAGCACTGGGGATCTTCCATACCGTGTCCCGCAAGCCAACTTCAAGTTTCACACGAGAAAGAACATGCTATCCTCAGTCCGGAGTGGGCTATAATGTATCGCCACGACTAGCCCGGTCTGGTAAATCCTGAGTTGCTAATTTATACTGACAGCATACAAGCGTATTAGGTAGGCATAACGGAGATCGCGCCACGGACCGTATAGGAGATTTGGCATGGAGTTTTGTGTCTGCGCAGCTGAACGGAGTGTTGAGGCAAAGACCGCTCCATATTCTTAGCGCTACTAATCCAACTAGGTACTATGTGCACCTTGGACTTTCGACCCGGATTTAGTAACGAGTGTTGCGTGAGAACTGAGGGACTTGATGGCCTACGGGTGTTAAAAGGTTGAAAGTCGCGCACTACGAGCCCTAAATTTAGATGCCAGGGCATTCGACGCGATGTTGGACAATTGTTTGCAATACCAGAAGCGGGGTTTAACTACGAGTGGCAAGCAGCCATCTCACCCTTGAAACCCTGGATGAGTGTCATGTACTACCATACATCGGCACCCAAAGCTAAGTGGGTGGCAGCCCTTCTCAAATTGGTTCATTAGAATCAAGTGAAACTTCTGGTAAAGAAGCTTCACAGGCCATACCTCGCAAGGTCGATACTCTGGTTCATGCCTATGTACCTCGACGCCGCGATATTTAAAGCGGCGGGAACTGCTCGTCATGATATCTGTCTGACGGGATCGCGATAACGATACCTGCTTCGACTTAGCGCGGATCTCCTTGCCTGTGTCTAGTAAATAGCATCCATCAACCTCTTTACCACTTCCCCTATCGACCCCGAAAGAAGTGGCATATCTGTGGACACTTAGGGCCTGACGGTCGCCCTTCACGGCCCGACCGACCCTAGGTTTGCTCCGGTAAACCTACAAAGCACTTTTACTCCGATCTAAAGTCGCGCCAACATCCCGCGACATCTCACATCGTGTTCATACCGCCTTGACTACATCAGCCCCCTGCGGATCCCGAACCTTGAATCGAAACTGCTCTCCCCGGTCTAGATACACAACCCTATTCTTCCACTCAGGCCCCATATTGTCCACTTCAGTCTTGAAGTCCTTGAGGGGGGACAACATCACGTCGTAATCGTCAAAGTGGACAGGTATCGTCAGGTCCGGGTTCATCAATCTCATGAGCTCGACGCCCTGCTTTGCGTCCATCGTGACCATCAGCAGCGGCATTTTCGGACCCGGAATCGTCGTCCCGCCGAGATGAACGATCATGAGGTCGACCCTGCCGCCGTCGCCGCCTTTATCTGTAGTTTTAGCCGCGGTTGAAGAGGATGAAGAGGATGAAGAGGACAGACGCTGTTGATGAGCGAGTTGCTGATCTCGGATGTAGATCGGTATCTGCTTCAGCTCATCCACGAACAACGTATCCCCAGATATGTAAGTCCTGTACCCCGTCTCGAGAAGCTGCGGCTCCGTGGTTGCTTTCGCCTGGCCCTGGCCAGTAGCCCAACCCATCTCAAGCAGCCACCCGTTTGTGGGTGGAACGGTACCCAACAGATCATTCGCGACGGCTAGTGGTCCCGGCGGTACGTGTTTTCCGGGCATGCCAGTAATCTTAACCACAGGCGTCTTCCCATCCCCGCGATCCGTGCCATCGATATGCAAGACGATACTCTCGAAATGATCGAGGTCATGTACGGCGCGAAACGGGCCCGCATCCTCTTTTGCCCCTTGGCCCTTGCCGATCCCTTTTAAGACTCCCCCGCCTCCCATATACCGCGCTTCGTTAGTCAAGCACGACCGCGCATGAGGCGTGGTCACAATGTTGAAATCGCGATTCAGTCTCCCCTCCACAAGGCGATCGAAGTGGTCCTCGTGGTAATGACTCAGCAGAACGAGGTCTACGGCGGGCAACTCGTCAATGTCGACGGCCGGGTCCATCATGCGCTTGGACGTGACGCCCGGCCCGAGATGCACGTGGTCGCCTTTATGCAGGAAATTGGGGTCCGTCAATATGCGCAGCCCCTGCCATTCGAGGATTGTCGTCGCGTTCCCTATGAAGGAGACGCTAGCGTCTTCGGGCCTGGCTGAGCTTATACCGGGACCGGAGGCAGGGTGCGAGGGGTGGATGTGCGTCTTCTTTACGGGGAGGGATGGTGGTGCTTCGGCTACGCTGTTCTGGTCGCGTAGGAGAGGTTTTCGCTTCGATGGGTCGATGTGGAGGTGGCGCGTCGGTCGCATTTTGTGAGTGGTATTGGTGTTGGTACTCATACTTCAAGAGTTTGAACACCCTTTAGGTTATGTTCAAGCTAGGTAAGCGGACTGTAGTTTCTATATAGTCAATGCGTCAAGAGCCACCCTCAACGCGAGAGAGACGGCCGAACAATTATAGATAGATATGTAATCAGTATTGTTCCAGATCAATTCACCAACCTAATTATCAGAATCATATATAGTTAATTGTTCACGTCCTATTCATTCTCCCGCTCGTTTGAGACTTCGATTTCGGGTTTATATGCGTCATGACGCAAACATATTTATTCTTGGTGGTGTGGATGATGCATTTGATCCGTCACCACCGTATTTTTACCACCCCACCACCCGACGCGTCCAGTCCTTACCTGCCTACATTCTAACACACACATTACCCAAGGCTCAATGCCTACACGTGCCTAGCCGGGTACCTGCTCTGGATTCTGGCTTGCCAAGTATACCTCTCTTGCAGAAGACACCAAGTGAACACCTGAGGGAGAGATGATATGAGTAATTGAGGATTACGGGAGGGACTCCAGAAATTGATAAGACGGATCGGTAGTCATGAATATGAAGAATGGAAGCGTTTTGGGAGACTCTACGGTACTTACAGACTGACTACATGTTATATTACCTACCTTGTTGTGCTCAGAGAGCGCGGCGACACAATGTCGTGAACAATGGCTGCAGAGAAAAGATAGACAAGCATCGATTACACTCAAGTCACAGACAGATAGGATAGGCAGGCCAAACCAAGAATTTAATAAGAAAGCAGTTAGAGATTCCGTTTTGATCTAATCTAGGTATAGGTATATAGATACACCACAATATTCTTGGAATGGGATTGATCCAAGGTAGGTTAGATGTGCCTCATCCACCGTCACCACGACGATGAATGAGGACAAGAAGCTTGACCGGAGCAGAGTAAGCATCTCCAACATACTTTCGCACCTCCATCCTCAACACAACTCTAATTTTCCTTTCTTCCTTTATTTCTATCGTCTTTCAGGGGTATCATCTGCATCTGACGAAAGGAGGCGAAAGCAAAAGAATAAACAGAAGAAAAACATTGCTTGCTTGCTACTGAACAAAAGTAACAAGAACAAGACAAAATGCATAGCTAAATGATAAGGACGATTGACGGACAGGGTAACAATACAAAAAATATTCTTCCGGGGGACAGTAGGAGCACATGCAGCCCACTAAATTCCGAAAGAACATCTTTTAGAACAGGGGCATCATGGCCGTGCTTCGGATCTTTTGGGGACGCCGATTCTGGTTCCGTTCTGAGGCGCCAGTCCAACGAGACGCCGATGTCTCGTTACGAGCCCAGCATCTCAACTTCATGACGAGGTTGCACTGCCCCAGGCGGTGCTGTAGCTTGTCGGGAGTCGTCAGGTTCTTGTTATTATCGTTGATCGTGATCTGTTTCGCAATGGATGTTTTGCTGTTTGAGGACGGGGTAGTATCACGCTGGTGCGCTTGTACGCCGTGAATGGGAATGGTGGATGTTCTTCGTCGGAGCTGTATCCAGGCAGCAACGACTGATAGGGCGCTCATCACCAGGAAGGGCACGAAGCTCACTGCGGAGAACAGGAGCAGAGCCATCGTGTACCTAGTCAAGTTGTCATCAATAGTCTTGTCGACATACCCAGCGAGACTGTTCCATGTCGATGTTGTTGTGCTCGTGACAGAAGCTGATATTACAGCTAGCGCACAACAGAATCTGGAGACGCTTGATTCGCTGCTGCATGGCCGTTCGGACAAATGCACCTTCCTAGCCGCGGTAAACAGGCCTCCATCATAGCCCGCAAAGCTATTATCAACGGCACTTTCCACATTAGACAGCGCTGCTGAGGCAGCGGAGTTATGCTGAAGTCCAGAGTGTTTGTCGACACGACCTGTCCGTGACTTAGCTACAGTCTTATTATCAGTTACCGAGCTTAACGACCGCGTCAAAACGTCGGCCACTGAGCTCTGGGCTATAGCGCCAACTGTCATTACCGGTAGTGGCGCCGGTAGTGTCAGCGAAGGGCGTGGGACGTGGTACAGGGTACTTGGTGCCTTAGGAATGGAATAAGTAGACTGTTGAGCGTTCTGCGAACTGTTAGTTTGAACCTAGACATGACGCAGGAGTCTCTTCCTACCTCTGACGCTGCAATTATGCGCTCAGCCCCTTGGCTGCTAGATACTGTCGTCACACGACGTAGCGCGGATGATGATCCACTTGGTATGACAGAGAGCATAGTTGTCGAGCTGGTCACGCGAGGCAAGCTTGCGTCTTCGCGATGCTGAACGTTCTGTAGGTTGACTCTCGTAGCCAGTCGGCCGTTTAGGATGTCCGATGACTGAGTCATGGTCTGGGCTGCCAATGGTTGTTCCGGAGGTATTGCCTCACGGCCATATAGTCCTTCAGATGTGGTTCCTTCTAGCACGTGTTGCGCCGTTGGTAGTCCTGTCGGCAGTGAATGAACCGCGGAGTCGCTGCGTGCTAGGAATTGATCTGAAGACGATCCTTGCAGCATGGCTTGTACCGCTTCTTGGTTGCTGGCATTCGCAGCTACAGCATGCCTTGGCGAATGATGCCTAGGACTGAAAGCCTCGCGTTGGAGACCATCTCCAGCAGCACTTGATAGACTGTCGCTGGCTGCGTTGGTACTAAATGCGGCTACTGTGCCGTTACTGACATACTCTGCATGAGTCTCCAAGTGGAAGTCGCGGTAATGATCCCCCCGTGACTGAATAGGAGAGGCGGCAAGCTCTGTGGTCAAGCCAATTTCTTCGTCCAGGATGGATGAGCCCGGTGAGAATAGATTGAAATCTAGGTAGCCATCGCCAGATTCCACGCCGCCATCGTCCAGGTAAGGTAGAATTGGCTTGTGGTTGTGGCCTTCCGTAGTACCGTCGGTTAAGTGTACATCGCGGTCAACTGGCGTAATCGGTAGTTGCGAAGGCGAAGCAGAAGATGATGAGAAGGATTCAGTCATACTGGGTGAGAAGTAGCCAGCTGGATCAAGGAAGAAATCGTAGTCGTATGGGATGGCGGCAGCGGGTTCCTCCTCGTATTGGATGAACTGTTCCCACTCCATAGAGAGAGAGTCAGCAGGAACACTCAGGGAATCTATGAATGCTGATTCGAGTGATAGTGATGATTCGGCATAGAAGTGATCTGATTCTGGAGTTATTGGCGCTTGCTTAGAAGCAGTCTGAGGTGGTGCTGCTGCTGGGCGCGTGCTCTTGGTTTTCTTCGTGACCTTGGCAGACGATGCGCCACCAGAAGGCCGCTTGTGGCTAGGGTCACACTTAGTCTTCTTTCTCCTGCAAGAATCGCAAGCCTTGATTATCCGCATTAGGTGGGCATGGTCCCTCTGCTCCTTGGTCTTGCATCCTCGCGAGGCGGAGGTTGTCACATCTCGGCCATCCTTTGTCATGATCTTCATGCCCGGGAGGTTGGAGAAATCGTTAGCAGGGGTGGCCTTCGTCGATGACGAAGGAGAAGTCATATAGGAGCTGTTCTCCCATTGACTTTCGGACATAACGGGGGAAGTAGTGAAACCAGAGGAGTAGCCAGCGGCCATTGTCGGGGACGTCCTCATATAGTCGAGCGTTGGGTATACCATGAAAAATTTGAATAAATCGCCCGTGGCCATGGTATACTCGAAGAACTCCATAGAGACGGCAGCTCTCTTGTCGAGTATGGAAGCATCTCCGGGGATGTAGGCGTCGATCATCTCGTCCAGTTGCTTAGATCCCATGGCAGGGAAGAATTGTAACGGGGCGCCGATGGCAGGCTGATGGACTGAAAACCCCATGAGGGAGTTGACCGAACTGTTGCAAGACATAGACGACATGGTGAAGGTCGAATTATCAGTCACGTGGGAAATGTCGTAGGGATACACTTTGGATTAAACCTCGGTGTGTGAATGGGAAAGCGGGCCACCAACGAACACCAACACGAGAAACAAGGCGGAGGAGATAGCTGTGCCGCCAATTTCGTAATTATGGACGTGTGTGCTCGTGGGGCTCAAAGCTTATATATAGATTGAGGAAAATCCCGGCCAATTGGTCGGTCGATAATTGTCACCGACGGCAAGGGGCTCGCTATATAGAGTATATATTTTTTTCTTCAATTTTAGAACTGATATTTTAATTAAGAGAAAGAGAAAATGTAGGGAAGAGAAGTTCTTGTGATAGCTGGTCAGAATCGTCAGCTTCTTAGGGCTTACAACGGCCAACGTATAATACTTTCAATAGGTTCAGAAGATAAGTATAAGCTGGGGTTAATGAATCGGAGAGCTAGGGATGACTGGCCTAGCCTCACTGACTTCAATGTCTCTAAGACGAAAGTTGGAGAAGCTGAGTATTGATTGAGAATATGGATGAGGAAAAGGAGAGATAGGAGGAAAGAAGCTCGAGGCCCGGGAGGGAGTCACCAGCCGGTATTTCAGGTTCTGACTGAGGCCGGAATTCTGGTAGTTCTGCTCTCCTCGAGGCGCTGCAATTGATGAAATGGGCGGAGCTGCAGCCCATCTGCGAGTGAAAATCCAAGTGGAGCACGGCGAGCCAGAACGGCTTAGCGCAGAACCTCTAGAAAGCCACCATTGACCAATGAAAGAGCCACCTTGGTGGAACCGCCTGCCTATCGTAGAGCCAACCTACAACCGTTGCAATGTATCTCGTGTTAGCGCATGTTGGTGTCGCCGTGTAATTTCTCCCAAGCCGTTAACAACGCTAAGCCTCGATCCATCCGAGAGACTGCCAGGTTGTATTTAGGCAGCTGCCTGAGGCATACTTGCTTCGGCGAGATCAAATGATTGCGGATGACTCAAAAAGCCGCCCCACCTTCACGTCAAGGACTTGTCAGCGGACGAGGACCCGACGGCGTAAACCCACCAGGGCAGACTCTGGGGCTAATTACCTGTGGCTACCTCTTAAGCTATAGGTGTCCGTCAAGGGCTATAAGGGACCACCTGGGCCCGGGCAGGTAGATACAAGCAACCTCGAGGGAGAAGTGAGCGGATGTTGGATACATGTATTTTTGCTATCATTGAAGAATCTCATCATTCACGGCACACCTCATAAATTCTTAACAAGTCCAATTGGATAACAGCAGGATACCTATGCTATTCCGTATATATAGTTATCTAGTGAGATGACGCATGACCGCTATTCTCAGTTGTGTGATGCAACACTGGGTGTTTCATCCAGCTTACTCACGGTTCTCCGTTTCGCGTCGGGGTCATCAAGTGTCAAGCGGCACTACTGTATTTGTTAGCAACACCAAAACGAGCATTTCCGCCGCTATCCTGCGATATCCTGCGCCCTTCCCATTACCCCACGTCGCGCTACCCAAATTAACACTCGTGGAACGGCGCCCATCTACCTGCCCACAGATATATATGTATGTATGAGGCGAGTCGAGTCTATCGAGTCTTAAGGCTTATAGAGCTACATAGATAGAGCTAAAACGCTTCCCTTCGGAGTGAGCTTTCCCACCTGCCTGCTGTAGAACCAGTGGGGTGGAAGTCATTTAGTGTGGTAGCCTACTAGCAGTAAACCGCGAAATAATAAACTCGAAATACGGCGCAAGTGCTGACTCACATTTGGCCTATCTCTTGGGGCATGCAGATACGTGTATAAGTAAGAGTTGGGGAGTCGGTTTTACCTGTAGGCTGCGCTCGTTATAGGTAAGTACCTAGGTTAGGTACCTGGCGATAAGCTTAACCTGCCGACCTGGTGGGTTGCAGCACTTCTCCCTTCCTACAGAGTACTTTTACGCTCCTCGTAAATAACAGTAGTAATAAGTGGTAGCACAACGTACATGTAGGCATTTGGTACGGGCTGCCGGGGAATTTAGTATGTGAGTATGTATGCTTTGGCACAGTCATCCGAAACGTTTGATGGCTTCTTACATACATATAGGCATGTTACATACAGCATGACGGACCATTTGGATACGTGGATTCGGACACCTAGCGAAGGGTGTCTACCATCTTGGTTCTATCGCGCCGGTGCGCAATCCGTGGGGTCGGAATGCTTTAGCCTGAGGTCTTTTAGGTCTGAATGCTAACGATAGGTAGGTAGGTAGGTAGCGCAGCGCACATCTCTTAGGTTTCACACGAGGTAGCTATTCAACGTAGAGTGACCGAGGAGGCGGCGGGCTAAGGGAGTATCTGCCAGGTGTCATCAAAGTACGGATTGCGATTTCGCTCACGTGCGCATGGTTAGTCATAATACCAATCATATCAACAATGAGCCGCAGTGGTTGTCCTGTAAAAGTCCTTTTTATTCGAAACTTGACGGAGTAGAATGATGATGAATCTAGAAGTGCTTGGGCGAAGACTCTTCTTTGCTACAGGAGAACCCTTCGTCTGGCGTAAGCCTACCACCGCCTTTTACTGCATGAGATAGCAGATGGCTATCCATCTCATTGGCTCTGACACCCCAGGTGTCTTGGGTATAAAAGCACACGATATCCTCCATTTTCCGCTCCATATCGTCTATACTGTCGATTGCATGGGCCGGTGACGGCTTCTGTTGTTGCAGGTGTTACCCTTATATAGTTGCACATAAAAAAGAACTACATGAAAACCCTTAATCTCCAAGCAAATGAAACAAATCATTATTTTGCGTGATCGTGTGAGATCGGTTGAGTTAATAGGCGACGGTGGTCGGACTAGATATGTCATTTTTTGAAAGTTGCCCTCGATATTCCTAGTCATTAGTAGGTTAGCGATGTCCATTCTAATTCTAGACCTACTTACCACCCTATTCGATTTGGTACTTGAGCCATTGGACAAAGCCCATGCCGTTAGAAGTCCAAGCATGGCCAAGGGGTAAAACCAGACAAGCATGTAAACGCGGATAACAAGACTCAAAAACACATTGCTGAAATCGAGAAATAAATACTTCGCGCCGAGAGAAGAGGCAATCAAAGTCGCCAACGAAGAGAATACCAGACGCCAATATAGGCCGAAGGCAGAAAGCAGGTCTAGGCGAAGACGAGAAAATGCAGATTCGAGTTCTGTCGATATCTTGGACAGCGAAGACGAGCTTTGAGGACGCCAGCCACGATTACCCTCGCCGGCATTGAGCGAAATCTGGTGAAGAGGCTGCCACTTCCTACACCCATCGTTCCTTGGCTTCCGCGTTACTGGGTGGCTGGGTCTATTGTCATCGGCGACGGCGCTGGCGCCATTGACCAAGTGAGTGTAGTAGCTAGAGCCGCCCGAGGGTGGGTTGTAAGGGAGCTGGGAGTGCTCCGCATTGTTGGAACCAGGCGTAGTCGGATTCCAGGATCGACCTAACAGCCCCGAATACGGGCTCCCAGACGCGTCCGAGACAGTCAGCATCCGCCGCGTGGTATTCGACGCCGCCTGTGGTGTCATAGTTCCCCAGAACCATTTCCGCCACGAACCGGGAGGGCATCTGCTTTCCGGTCTGCAGGTAGGCTTATCAACCCACCCAGGGCATATTGTCGCACAATGATCGCATAGAGAACTGTAAGGCTCCTCGGCCGGCTCGAAAGGATGGTGTACGCTACTGAAGTGAACACAAAGTTGCTCGAATGGGCCAGTCCATGAGCAAGAGCTCGCCGAAGCCAGCGACCCGGTGTCATCCCCGGCGTATTCGAACTCGCATTGCCACCTATTTCGGTATTCCATGGAGCGCCCAATCGCCACAAGACCCGAGGTACTCTGGTCTGGTACATACTGGTGACGGGGCATCGTTAAGAACAAGGGTTGCTGTCGATGGGTTAGCACCATCTCGTTCACTGATGTTTCAGAATTGATGTTGAAGTCGAGTATGGTCGAGAGGTTCTCTTGCATATGGGGAGGTAGTTGGAAGTTGGTGGAAAGCCCATCGAAGAAGTCCGATTCGCAAGAGATAGTAGGCGCGGCAAGACCAATGCCGAATGTCCCAATATCACTATACGATAGCTTAGGTGCCTCGATACAGCTCTTTGATCGAGCCTGAGTCTTGCTGTTTTGCGCCTCGGCTGCTACAAACCTACGATAACCTTCCTCCAGCTTGGAGAAATCATGGCAATTGCACTACAGTCTCTTAGTACATGACACCTTGGTTTGGGGTTTTAAGGTCCTAGTGGTCCCGGAAAGGAAGACTCACTGATGTTCTCTTCTTTCGATGGTACTCGCACGTGAGCTTAAATTTCCTCTTGAACGCGGTCTTAACCCTGGTTTCAAGATCTAATGGGCCGTGTCGCTTCCCACGAGGTGGTCTTTGCCTTGCGACCTCGGCCGTAGGCTCTGGAGAGAACAATGAGTCGGTATCTCCAGCATGAGAGTGCACGGTGCTTGGGCTAGGAATGCTTTCACTCGTTGTGCTTCGGGACATGGGCTGTGACCGGGGAAGCTCCAGGTTGTTTTCCTCGGCGACATGAAGCTCGAGGCGGTGCCTATCCAGCTCCCGTCTATTGCTGTTATAGAAACGTTGATACTCATCGGTTGGTTCAATCGTGATGTGATGAGCAGCGCTGCGTGAAGACTGCCTAGAATGAGAAGGCGGGGCCAGATGGGCGCCGCCAGCCTGGTTCGGCAATGTCATGTTTTGACCGGGGGCAAAGAGCGTCACAGGAGGAGGTTGTTGACTGTTGAAGAGCGTGGCAAGATTGGAGTCATGGCACTGCAGCCTAGACTTTAGAGCTAGCCCGGAAGGTACGCACACAGCCTTACCTCTAATTACCTGCCTGTCAGGACTGAACACTCAGGACAACAACAGGTATTGGGAAGGGGACCCAAGCCTATTAATGCTGAACAATACGGCGGCCCAAGTGCGTACGAAATTGGTTGGGGGGGAATATAAAACGAAATAATAATAGAGATGGTGTGGGTTTTTCTAAACGTGACAAGAAAGATGAATAAAAATGACAGAAGATGGGGGCGAAAGTCTATGAGAGTCGCAGAGACGACCTGGGTGCCGAGGAATGGCTGCGCCCGTTGGTTGAGGCTGACAAGTAGGCTTCCTCCATGAAGCTTGCCTCGCCCGGCAGACCGCGGCACACACCCCGAGAGCACACATGATAAAAAGGCCGAATCTGTTGCAGTTCTTGCCCATGAACGACTTCGTTCTTTTACCACTGTCAGGTCAGCTTAGCTACTGGCTACGGTATCAACTTGCCCTGCGTCATTTGCAAGTGACGAATACTTAATGCCCTACTTGGGTACAATACCAACTACATACTGATGCATGCTCGAGTTGCACAAGGGTTCGTTTGGCCCTGTCAACTGACTCGAGCAAACACGTATTCCTCTCATCTCTCACTCGACGCGCGGCAGTATAAGTGGTCAGCGAATGGTTCTTTACCGCTTGTAATGGGCTTGGTTGAAATGTGCTTGCTTGTCTCTCTTCTGCTCTTTTCTGGTGCACGAGAAGCGTTGAAGATGGGCGACGCCTGTATCCAGGAGAAAGCGGGGAAATTACGGGCTGGGGGGAACAGAGGTTCACACCAGCGTACACCTCAAAGCAGGGCCTATCAATTTTGGCAATTCTTAATTTACTATGCTGTACATAGGTACCCAAGCCTTTAAAATGTAACCCTCGTGAGCTGAGTGGCCAGCTGGTCTCGCCAGAACGTAAACAGCCCGAATTGCCCAGGTAGGGCGTCCGTGATAGTTGTCCAGATGCATCCATGTATTGAGACGTGGACTGGGCATCGTAGCTACGATAGCGACGGTTTAACTTGGAAGGAAAACCCACGAGTTCGTGATGTACCTGCCTGGCTCCACTTACTGTTTGATCAGCTCAGCTCTCGGGGATGGTTAGGTGGTATTCCTAGGGAGCTGGGCAGTCTATTAGCCACTCGGTCAAGCCGCCTGTGGCTGCATAGTTGCTCTTGCGCACTGCAGATTCGGTCCGGACCAAGAAATGCTTCTTGGACTTGACATCGTCATATTGCTTGAAAGGTAGGTATGTTGTTTATGTTTAAATAAATACCGGCCGATTCGAATCCATAGCAAAGAGCCAGGTTAGCGGCGGATGTCTCCGAAGGTAGCCTGTCGGAAATGATAAGTTTCGGTCGGGCCATTTGAACCTGCCCTGTAGACCAGAAACTAGGATGGCCGCTTGAAATCAAACAAATCATGCGCTTCTCTGCTCCACGGGCCTCCATTGGCCCTAGAAAACCCAGGTAATCGGTCTGTGTTTTTCCTCTCTTGATTTCCCCCTGCATTCCTTTTCTTAGGACCGCGCTGCATTGGCAAGTTCCCAGCTACTTCTTTCGGCAATGGGCAAATCGGCATCTGACCTGCAGCATCAGTGGGTTTGGCAGCCTTCCTGCCTCTGGTTGCTGGATTCGTGATGGGTAGGACGGCCACTCCTATTGCGGGTGTTGTCGTACTGTTTGGTGAAATATCCATATTTTTACTTATCATAATTGTTTCGGCGAGGGTCTGCAAAGGCTCAGCACTTTGTCCATGCAGCGTGCTCGACTCCTTGCCTGCCTCGGGGTCCATGTTTTGTCGTCCAGACTTGGCTTCTGGTTGTGCCGGCGGGGTCACAATGCAACTGTCAGCGGCTACGTCTGTCTCACGGGGCCTCTTAACAGTAGCTTGGTCTGACTGACACTCTGTCGCTGGCTTGGTACTCGTAGCCTCGTCCAACTCTTCATCGAAAATAAATCCAATGACTTCCTTACTCCGGATGCTTTTGCGCCCCAGCCTTGCTAGGCGGGGAGGCGGCATATCGTCAAGTTTGCTGTCCATTTCCCTTCCCACAATGCATGCCATCTCGTGAACTTCATTTATGTCATCTGAAAAAATAGTATCCCGATCTGAAGATCGTCCCCGGGGTCTAAGGCTTCGACTATCATCATCTCCATTGTCGTTACCAGCATCCTTGTCAATACGTTTGCTCTTCCGAATGGGTCTTGACGAATCTGCCAATTCAGCTTCGATATCCATAGACTCTAGTCTGTCAATTGCTTTGTCACGGAAGTCATTGATACGTCTAGAATCCAGCACGGGTGACGACGACGGAGAAGACGAGGTTTCAGTGCCAGGTCTTGCTCTTACTGACCCTGATCTTCGTGAAGAATCCCGAATAGCATCTCTTTCGGAGACCATCAGTAAACCTCGTTTCTTCCTAGGCTTTATTCGTAGCTCCGTCTTTGCTTCCCTGTCGACAAGCTGTTGATGATCACCTCCGGTTTGATCTAATGTGAGATCAATCAAATTCGAAGTAGCGGGCCCACTTCCTAGACTTTGCTTTCCCCCTCTATCCGTCCTTATTTCATTGCGAGTCTTTCGCCGCGCTCCTTCGTCTAGCGACGCTAGTGGCGTACGTTCTCCTGCGTCTGCTTCTTCAGCACTAACACCAGCCTCTCTAGGCTCGGGCAAGATCTGGTCTGCAGGACACCGATTAACTAAAGTTCCACTCGTATTCTCTTTGTTGGACTCGGTTCTAAGTCTTGAGCGCTGCGGTTGAACAGTTTCGACTTTCTCTGCCTCACCTAATATCGAGTTAGGACAGCGGAGGCCTGGTCTCGTTACGGTATGAAGCTGGGGAGCTGGCTTCGTAGGTAGTTGAGAAGGATGTGCCTGAGCAAGTGTATCTTTGGAGTAGCTGGGTGGGACTTTTGGAGTGACTTGTTTATGTGTTGATTGTTTAGCGTAGCTTGGACAGCCGTCATGGCTACTCTGGCCGGATGATGGCGGCGACGTGATGTTGTTGCGATTATGTGGTGATTTGGTTAAAGGAGGGCAGGCCGGGGCTTGACTTAGCGAGCATCCTGACAGAGTCAGAGTTGCGCCAAAGAGATTCTGGGCATATCCGCTCTTTCTCGGCGGAGATCTATCGTGTCGTTGTCGTTTGGCGGGCCGGGTATCTTCATTTTGAGATGTCACTTGGGCCCGTCGCCGTTCGTCGTAGGGTGACTCTTTGGGAAGTACTGCGCGGCCATGGTGAGCAGATGGTGTACCGATAACATCGTGAAGATGTCTGGGTGGCAGGGGCTGTGGTCTAACGGCATGAAGTGGTCCGACAGGCGTAGGAGGCGGTCGTCGCGAAGCAGCGGAAGCGGCAGCGGCAGCCTGGCGTTGGGATTTCTCTTCCGCCCTCTTGTCTATGAGCTCAGATAGATCTTGGTCACGGCTACCAACACATTCACCGACTTGGACAATGATCCCACCTCTCTCTAGTTCAACTTCGTCGCCATCAGCCAGGTCGTAATCTTGACGCCAATGTGTATCGCCTATGAAGTTACCCCGGTCGTCATAAACCATAACACGCCGGTTGAAGGTATGGTATTTTAGCCGTCCATCTTTCCAGCGCTTCTGTTTCCTGCGAAGGTCATGTGTGAATAGGCAGATATGCTCGCGGACGGGTGCGGTGGTAATTGACGATTCTTGATGGGGTGCTGGAACAGAGACTTGCGCCATGATTTGAACAGCTATGGCCATTGTTAAAACAGAGCCAGACTTGTTTCTCTCATTACTTCCGAGGCCTCAAAGTGTATGTTTGAACCTTCGACCTTCGCACCACCGCCGAATTTGAACCTGAATCCAATGCAAACATCAATATCGGCAGACGCGTCTTGGAGAGTTGCCCCACCTTTAATTGGTTATGGACTAGACTCGCTCGGTCTTTCCACACCGCGCTGGCACGTGCTTTCCCGTATCGATTTCCTATTACGTATATGTCAAAGAATGCCAAGCCACATCATCGCTAAAAACACAGTATAAGAACGATCTACAAAGTATATTCTTACAGTAAAATCGAGAACCAAACACGTTAGACTGTATACAGATGTACATACTCCTGTACACAGCTTTTACTACCAAGTATGCTGTAGATCTCTACTAGAGTGTATATCGACCTCAGTATGTGATGCTCGACAGGAACGGCCTTCCAAGTAACAGGGGTAACAAAGATACTATCACAAAAATATGCACAGGCGCAACAACAACCTACCCAGCTAGAAGGAGACGACCGGCGGCCCAGAATATTCTAGGTTAGATACCTACGTACCTACCCTGAAGGTGGAGCCATCTACTTACTTAGTATGTAGGTAATATACCTATAACTACATATGTAGTACATCTATATGTTAGCATTTTAAATACCCAGCCTCTACCTCGAATGAGGGCTACACATAATCTCTTTGGTTTTGAAGACAAGAGCAATCAGATAGGAGTACCAGGTAAACTTTGAAATTCCTAGCCAATGCGAGTACAGATACTACTATGTAGGGTAGTGGCGCTGGTAGGTATTTGGACAACAGTTGAGCCTTTGCAAAACTTTAGGCGACTCCTTCCAAGTTTCACCGTTCGCCGCCCCAACATGCAGAGTTCTGTCCTGTGCTGCTTACCTCGAGATATCCATAGGTACCTATGTACTCAGGCCTACGCCTAATCATGGACAAAGAGCTCGATGGGTTATGATGTGCAGCAAGACTCACCAGAAGCCACAATTGACCATAGGGGGCATATTTCTATCATAGTCTGACCTTGACCAAAGTGGCTATTCGGCCTTTGCTATATACAAGTACTTACCTAAACATTTATTCACAAAAAAAGAATAGTAAAACAAGGGGCAAGTATTCATCTCATTCCAGCGCAGCGTGTAACTCATTCAAATATACATCTATAGGCCCGAATCCGAAATACCTGAGCGGGGGGCGGCCGCTCTAGAGACCTACATAGTAAGTAGCTGTCTTGGAGTAAGCACCTACGAGAAACTGTTAAAGCCCTATCACGTCACATACTATTATCTGCCTTCTGGTAAGGCGCAAACTTACATGATTGGTAGCCTGTACTACAGCTATAAGCATACTAATATCGATGTATTGATCAGTGCCGCTTGCTTATAATCGTTAACAATACGCACCGATGAAAAACCACGGTACATACCTGTCTGCTTTTGCCTACCTATGCAGATCTCGGTCCACCACCGCCGCGCCGCCGCACCACTGCAGAGCAGGGTCCCTTGCGCACCATGTTCCCTCTAACGCAAAACAAGGTTGCCGTGCAACTCCAGCCTGTTTCCTCTGCGTTCTCTTCGCTCTTTCCCCTAATCCTGCTCCCCGTAAAGTAATACGACAGGCCTGCCCATACATATTATTTGACTCGATAGGTCCATGGGGCTCTACATAGTACATACATGAATGCACGGCACTGTCTTCTCTTCTTCCTCGCTCATCTCTTTTACCCCTCTTACCACTTCCTCAAATCAGTGTACATACAGCGATGCTCCCAAGCATCTTCACCTTGAGAAATAGCCCCTCAAAGGCCCCGTTGACCACGAGCCAACCTAGACAATCGACAGCCTTCCTCATCAAATCCATTTTCTACCGGTTCCACCGATTAATTGACTAACATCATTGCCCGATTTGTACACTCTGCCACTGTGATCAGCTGTGTCATCCTAAGAAATTTGGAAATATCCGCTTTCCTGACTGGTTGTTTTATTGTCTGCAACATCCACATTCCACTTATACAGATAGATCTCCATTCAAACGCCCCGTTCATCAGCTTAGACCGACCCCACACCAGTGGGCAGTGCATCGTATGGAATTGGCATAAAACAAGCCCAACCAGACCAAACGAAGCCTGGGCAGTACAGAGGGATATCGAGAGGATCCAAGATGCAGTCGATGCAAAGGCAGTTTGGCCGTATGCTCCATAAGAGTCCCGGCGACAATGCTAAAGTAGCTGTCCTGCTCAGCGACTATGAAGATGTCGATAGGGTCCTTGCTAAGGTATCTTGTCTCGATCACCCGCTCTAAAATCAAGTTAACATTAGTCGTTGATCACCGCGTTCGTTCAACTAACATGCCCGATTCCACAGATCATTGACGCGGCAAAATCATGGCGTGATTCGTGGTTCAACATTGCTTCGACGCAATTAGGTGTTGTGACCGAATATGACGGCCTTTGGGACCCTATCGTTGGCGCATCTGAGGGTCTCGGCAGATCGGCAGCTCCCACACCGCAGGTCCAGTTAGAGCAAGCATTGCGATTGAAGGAGGCCTATGCGGAACTGCAGGCGGACCTCGTGGAGGAGATGAACCTTATAGAAGTGAAGGTTGTCAAGCCTGCCAATGAAGCACGCGAATACATCAGCCCCATTCGCAAGACCATCAAAAAGAGAGAGAATAAGAGATTAGACTACGAAAAGGTCCAAGACAAGGTGACAAAACTCCAAAGGAAATCGGGTAAAACTGCTAAAGATGAGACGGCGCTGGTCAAACTGGAAACTGAACTGGGCCGGGTAACCACTGTATGGTAGCCCTCGTTCTCCTCCACTGATAACAGAGTCGTGCAGTAGACTGACCTCTCACTAGGATTTTCATGCCGCTGATGCACATCTGAGAGAGACGTTGCCCCCTATTGTGTCTGCGACTTTTGATTTGATACCGTTACTCATAAGTGCGGTAGTGGAACTTCAGAACCGCCTTCTCGGACTATACTACACAAGTCTACACAACTACTGCCAGCAGCACGGCTTTCCGTCTCCTCCACCACCCATGGATGAGGTGATAGCAATGTGGTCGGCGGCATACGAACCTGTGAAGAGAGAGTTCGAGTCGGTCTCCTGCATCGCAACAGGGAAAGCTGCACGTCTGCCGATGCAACTCCCTGACGATCCAGGTTTACAGGCCCAGCTCCAGACTGATCCGATACCTCCTGCTCTTATGCTTAAAGGCCCCCGACGGTCGTCTTCAGGCCTGTCATCAAGCAACGGTGGCCCCGGATCACTACGACAGACACGCACTCCGTCGACAGTGTCTTTATCCTCTCAGCTAAACCTCACACCCAGCCCACGCCAACATACAGGGGTCAATCCTGGTGCATTTATCGGCAACCTTACGCCTACTGATTTCACGACAGCATCTAGACTTGGCCAGCAGTTGCCGCCAGCGCCATCTCCTAACTCGCTAAGACCAAAACCGGATTACTTCAATCGACCTCCCTCTACGACATCTACAACAGCGTCGACTGCATCACTAAACACAGTCACCAGCAATCCCATCTCTGTCGCAGTGGAGAAGAAGAAGCCTCCTCCACCGCCGCCCAAAAAACGAATGGTGTCTAACGGTCCTGAAGAGTTCGTTGTCGCCCAGTTCGCCTTCAGCGGGGACGGCGCCGGTGACCTTTCGTTTCGCGAAGGCGACAGAATTAAGATTGTGAAGAAGACAAACACTGTAGAGGACTGGTGGATAGGGGAGCTCGGGGGCGTTAAGGGAAGTTTCCCTGCCAATTATTGCAAAGCCGCGTAAGACTCGCATTCTACGGAGATAGCGAGGAAACGGATTCTGTAAATGAAGAAGATTTAAGAGTCTATACCCCCCCCAAAAAGGGGGTTTCTGACGCATGATAGCTACGCAAGTTTATATCGTATGCGCCGGTATGAGTACTTGAGAAAAATTACATTTGTTCATATCTATATATATAGCTGCATGGTCTTTCTAGTCTCAAGGTCTGGAGCAATACCATAGGCGGGTAATATCTAAACTAAGGAACTAGCATTTTGTTTCATTAGGCTATTCGAAATAGGATACCTGATACCGATACAATACAATGCATAAGCATTTGCCCCTGGCGACATAGTAAGTTGTTACCAGAAGGTTAGACAGGGGGCAGCATTTGAGATGACGCAATTGAACCTTGTTATGAAAATGAACCATTGCTTATACTGACATGGAGAGAATAAGAAGGCACGCACATATAAGTATCTACTATAGGCTGTTAGATTACCTGCTTACATGTAGGTAGGTAGGTAGGTAGGTATAAACTACCTAGGTATGAACTGTGCTAACTAGATAGATATCACCCTTTTTCCCATGACGGACATGAACAACGCAATTATATAGGTAAGATACTATCTATCTATCTATCTATCTAGATATGGTGGTCAGGATGAGAACATGTTATATATATCAAGCCTTCTAACCTAGGCTGGATAGGTATTTGTGCATGTGTGAAATAAAATAAAGCGTCTTAACATCTTAAGGTATACCTAGCAGTGTCTAGGTTAGGTTCTAGGTAGGATATATCTATCCGGGTGGGCAGGTAAGTAAGCAAGTAAGTAAGCAAGCAGTTAACTATAGGTTTACACTTTTTCTTTCTTTCATAAGTGGGATAAATGCATACTACGTGAATGAATGGATAAAACGCCATAAGGTCCGAGGTTGAGCAAGCTAGCAAGAGAGAGAGAGAGAGAGAGAGAGAGAGAGAGAGAGAGAGAGAGAGAGAGAGAGAGAGAGAGAGAGTGTGTGTGTGTGTGTGTGTGTGTGTGTGTGTGTGTGTGGTTGGCTGGTAAGCATGTACCTCAAGTGTGTAGCTATGTAACGCACATGAAAAATGTCCATGTGACAGCCACTCACTGAGATGTAGACACCATCCCACCTCATTACAGCTACTGGTAGTCATGTACGTGTGAACTATGCGGTTTATCAATCACAGGAAATGGAATAGAACAGGATAGAATTAAAACCACAGCTTATAATACCTATATTAAGGTAATGAAATGGACAAAACAATACGATATGTGGATCGTGTTCTTCAACTATTCATATTAATCTGCATATATGTCTACTGTGGTGTCGCAAATCCGTGCCTCACCTATTCTCTCTACTCTCTACTCTCTACTCTCTTCTTTCATCTTGGTCTGTAATGCATAGCTCTTCATAACTTTAGTGAGGAGATGGTGTTGGCTTCAGGTATATTATATTGTCCGGATCGAAAATTGACAATGTGACCCGCGGTGCTGGCAATATGGCGGTCCCCGAAAGAAAACTGCCGGATCAGAACAAATGTAGGCCCTCTCATGATTTCTCTCTTGACACATTATTGGTGTTGATTTGTTCTTCTAATCTGAAACTCGATTCTAAACGCCTCATGGGAAGATGATAAACAGAGGTTTCATGAGCAAAACTAAGCCGATCAGGGATACTTGATAAATGTGCCAGAGGCAGGCTTGTTACCAGCGATGCTAGCCTACCCCTTCCGCAATGCAAGGTTTGCTGTTCGGTGCCTTAGAACTTTCTAGGCACCGAGAAAATGAATTTCAGCGTTCATCCAAATGGATGGAATGGGGTATCATCAAAGACATAAGGAGATATGGCAGTTCAGGATGCCCATGTACTTTATGTTTGATGGGGTGTGTGAAACACTCCGCAATAATTCGGAAGCCGTGGGAGAAAATATGCTGGGCAAACGGTCCCAGTTGTAAGTGGAACATCCCCGTTTAAAGGAGCCGAGCCACCCGCAAAAATGTGAAGGGTATTCGGTGAGGCACCGTTGAGGCGGCGGTGCCATGAAAACAGCTGTTCTCCGTAACTCATAATGTGCTAGGCCCTAATTCGACCGCGGGCGAACTGGCGCCCTCTCGACGTCGTTGTTCTTCTTCCGCTTGTATCGCACGGTTAACCTCAGCCTGCGCATTCGCGACACCATGCGCTCCAAGGTATCCGTCGCCCGAGCCTTCTAATTCCATCGGTGTAACCGGGCCCGGACTCCCCAATGGAACCAATCGTGGTTTGGTCGGCTTGGTCATGTTGTTAAACCCCATCGACCGCAGGGAACTCAAAGTGGCCTGATTGATGTTGCCACCGTTTAAAGCTATAGTAGCCTGAGCAATCATATCGCGTTGGTACTGCTGTAGCCGCCGCTTCGCATCCGATTCGTTTCGCGAGTGGCTTACGGTCGTGGTTTGGTTGAGAGTCGGTACTTGTGACTCTGACTTGCTCGAATTGAATAGAACTGGGTCGGATGTTACTGGCCGATAGGCTTTCGTTTTCCTTTTCTCGTCTTTCCGTTTCTCGTAGTTAGATGGATAATACTTGCCCATCGGTAAGGGGCTGCTCAGGTCTCCAAGTGGCATATATGAAGCCACGGGTGTGTTCGATGCGGATGCCGATTCAGAGCGTCGCGGGTTGGTAGTGTTTAGGTTCGGTATCCTCATGGTTCGGCCGGCTCGGGTGGGAGCTTCGGTCTCCTCCTTTGTGGCGTCGAAGGGAGAAGCCTGAGCTTCGGAAGGGCTGTCTTGAGACGCACGTTGTTGCGATCTCATACGAGCTTTAGTCGCGTCAAGCTGGAATGGATGAGGATGGTAGACGCGAGCCTGCTCTTCATGGAGAGGAAAATAACCTCTAATAAACCGGATGTTTAGTCAATCGTACCTTGCCATATTCAAGTTTTGAACCAAAAAACAACATGAACATAATGAACATACCCTGGCAAATCCCCACGAGCAGACAGAGGTGCGAGTGGAGTAGAGACAGGGGCACTGTTGACTTTTTTCATGGAAGAAGGCTCTATGGCGATTGGCTGGCTTGGGGCTGGAGATCTAGCATGGCCTGATGATGACGAATCATCGGCATTGATAGATCGTGGAGACGAGCGCGTGCCTAGTTCAGTTGATAGGTACATTAGCATGCCCGATGACGCAGTAGCTGATTAAGTAGCTCGCTGAACAAGCTTTGAGAGGAGGCCAAGGGGGGTTCTTGAGCCCCGGTCTGTCGCTTCAGAGTAGCGGGACAATACGGCCATACGGGCCACCAAACCGAAAGGAGATAGGCGGATTCTGCAGAGCGGGGCCCGAGGGGTCTGTCCGAGGGGGGAAAGTGGTTATGGAGAATGGAAATTGGAATGGGACCTTGAATAGCACCCCGCAACGGCTTTTAGAAGGTGTAGGCGGTCGCACGGGACGGCATTAGTGCCCCTGGCCGCTGTAACTCAAATAGCAGGCCACCCGCAACCCCTATGAATGGTTGGCAATTTTCGCCTCCATCAAGGTAGGCACTCGAACTTTATGTTGACCGTGAGAGATAGCAGCCACTCGACCGCCATACACCACATAGTCCGAACTAACCTAGGGAAAAAAGGAAAGCGATAGAAAAACTACATTCGAAAGCAAGCATCATAGTTTATAAGCTACTAGGTAGCCCATTTACCCCATCCAAAAGGGAGCCTGAAGAGGCGAGGAGTAAGAAATGGCCGATATGCATCGAGTCATCTCTCTTTCCCTCAAAGGGAGATTTCTGGGATTGGCGATGGAGATGTAATGTAAGAACAGAGCGCGTCGTCGGACAACGGCGACAGGTGGATGCAGAAAAAAGGTGAAATGACTCAACTCAGCAAGCTACATAGACGTGACAAGAGGCACTTACCGCTGCTTCTCAACAAGGGGCGCTGTGGAGATAAGGGAAACTGAAGATTGTCGGCCCCCGACCCTGGCGAATGTCTTGCCGAGGGCACAATGTCATCCGACCGCAAATCGGGAGAAGAGAGCGGCGAGGCGTCGGATTGGTTCGACATGTTCGACAGCTTCCTCGTCGGGCCTGCCGGTCGTCTCGACACCGAAGAGAAATACGTAGATGGCTTGAACGACCGTCCGAAATTTGCCATCATTCGATCCGTCGGTTGACTGGGTAAGAATTAGAGCCCTCGTCGCAACTAGTAGCCCCAGTTAAGTGAAGACGAGGTGAGGACAACTTTCTCGATGGTAGTTTCAAGTCGCGAGTGTTTTAGTTGTCCGTAAGATTTTTTCCTCCTTCTCTTTTTCTCCTTTTGTTCCACCGTCCCTCGAATAGGATGGCGTGACACGACACTCAACCTCGACTCTTGGCTCAGTGGCGTTGTATTAACAAGTACGAGCTGGTTTGTGCCCCGATCTAGATGCTAGTCTGACGCTGGGTTAGTGGTGAGGCTGTACTCTTATTAGGATCCTAGATAGAGAAGCGATGTTTGGTTCTATCGCCTGGGGATGGCGAAAATAAAAGGACAGATGCTGGAGAGGTAGCGGAGGGAAGAGCCCCACAATATATAAGGTTCTCCACGATGACCCTGCCTTTGAAGAGGCAATAATAAGAGTAAATCTTGCTTGTCGGACAAAATGCGAAGAAGAGTGTGTGGATATCGCGTTGTCTCACCTTTTCATGGTCCTCTTATCAACTAAGTTGCATGCTCAACGTGTATGGCGTGATAGGGCGATATCTTAGTCTCTACCAATGTGTTGGTAACGCTGGCAAGCGACGGTAAACTCCTGACTTGTCGTTCCGGTGGGACGCTGGTAAACGGTGATTTAAAAAAAGATAAGTTAAGAGAGTCGTCGGCCACTACATACGTGTCCACCACCAGCTTGAGGTAGGTGTAGGTAGGGAGATGGCGTCTATATTTGTTGAAGTTGCCAAACGGCCCGCAAGGAAACAGGGTCCGTTACGCCGTGTCTCCACTAGGCACTTCCCACTTGTTTGCAACCTAAACCCTCCTTATCTGAAGCTGGTGATGATAATCGCCGCCATGCGTCGGTCGCAAGTGGTGTTTTGGGTGGAGCGGAAATTGTCGAATTAACTAAGTCCGCTGGGGACTGACCAGGCAGATGCACTGAGCGTAGTATGTAATGGGGTTTAATAGAAGACCACGAGGTACTTTTGAGCCACAATTATGGCGCGTGGTCAGGACAGAACCTGTGTGCAATGAGATGTAGTAAAGATAGTGTAAGATCCTCTTATCGGGCGCCGGCCGGGGGAGTTGGTGGTGGTGGTGGTAATAGTGGTAGTAGTAGAAGTGAGAAGATGGTGTGTAGATGGTATGAAGATACAGACAGAATATGGTCTACTTGGTTGCGCGCGGGACCTCGAAGGGAACAAAAAGAGTTTAACTTGGTTAAAGGAATTGGGAGGGAGGCAATTGGCACCACATAAATAAGTAGGTACCTACCCACACAGTTACATCCCAAGTGGCCCGGATTGCAGTTAGGATCGCCAAGTTACCTATGTCGACTCACATAGTATCGACATATATGCATACCACATACGAAGGTTGGCCCTGCTGTGAGCAAATTTAAACATTATGAGAGCTGCAGCATATATACAAAATTAGGCAACGATCTAATAATATGTGCTAGTAAGGGCACCAAGTGAAAGAAGCCCTCTGGACCAGAGTTCGAATCTCATTTGAGTGCGTGTTGGGACTATGTATCTACTTCCCACATCCAGGATATGAATTCTAGAGGACTAAGCTCGGAAAATTATCATTAGGGTGGCACAGCAGATGCGTGCTACCGTACGCCAGGTACTAAGAGTACCCAAGTGGATAGGTAGGAGGTCTCTGATACAGCATAATGCTGTACACCCATATCTCATCCACGTATGTATGTGGTCCCAATCTTGACAGATACCGACCAACAAATGATAGAACAAAAATGGTTTCGCCCCAGCTCGAAATCATACGACAAATACTAACTCAATGAAACACATTTATACCAGAACTATTCATAAAAGAGAGAACCTGAGTTTTCATTATTAAAGGGTGGCGTCGTTGCGTCAACAGACTTCAACAAACTCGGTAGAGGATCATCCTACAGCTTGCCCAGGAAGGCATGTTTCTAGCGCCCCGGATACTGGACCTCCCAATGAAAGCTACACGTGATTAGGTACTCGAGTATGTAAGTCGCAACCCCGGGTGCGGCGGTACCCTACGCACCCAGATTTTTGTAGAGAGACGTGATAACCAAGTGACTGCAGTTTGGCGTTTTGGTATTGTCCGGCCGTCTCTTTGTATCCGCGCGAAGTGCGCGAGTTGAATATGTACCTAGGTATGACGAATCATAAGAACAGTAATGGCCGTTGCACATCATTGGAGGATCAACCATCGTTCAGGGTTATATATACCTATATTACATGCCTGTGCAGGTATATTCTGTGAACGAGACAAGATTCCAATCCTGCCCTAGGAGGCTAGTTCTAGAAACCGTATTCTGCTACGTTACGGCATGTGTTGTTGAACCGTCCCAGATCGGCTGGAACTCTTGAAGCCCCAGCGTGAGTTTAGTGGTGCCTCCCGTATCCGCCCGCGCTTGCTCAGGGCAGGGTTCGACTGGCTCTTTCCTTGAAAGATACGGTGCTGATCGGCCTGATCGGCAGCTGGCTTGGCAACCTACCTATGTACATACCTAGCCATTCGCACACCACCTCAGCTAGACTTCCTGCGCTGTCTGTCTATTGGGGTGTTCCGGGCTCGCACAATGCAACCAAAATGACATGCTTTCGATAGAGACGTTGCCGACGAGTCTCTAGTCGCCTCCGGCCGCAGTGTGCTCAAGTGCTAGGTGGTATTATGTGGTTCTCGTCGTAACGGTCGGCCGAAATCGAACAAGAAGTCCTCTCTCTGTTGATAGTTAATTATTTCAAGTAGGTTAGGCAGGGAATGGTCGTAAGTATATCAGTTTCGTCTCTCCTTCGAATAGGGGTCCAACGGGGTATTTCAGCCGCCCAGACTATACCAGACAGAGAACAGCAAGAGACGTTGTCTTCGTCGTGGCTTTGAGCCCGGTAACTAAAACGGATAAAAGCTTCGTAAGGGTGGATCAGATAGTTAAACAAGCTGGCATTCAACTGCGGCCAACAATGCTGCCAGTGGTGGGCAACATTATGTGACTTGTTTCTCCTGCATACTGCTGTACAAAACACAGCAATTCATTAGATGATGTTGAAAGCACAAGCCACTAAGGCCACCCTGTACGCATCAAGGCTGGATAGCCTTAACAATGCAAATGGCCAGGGAAAGATACTGAATTGCTACTGGATACAAGAGCCAAGGGTTTCGCTCCACAGATGCAGCTCAGCCACACAGTGGTACTGCTTCATTTTTGGAGATACCCTTGTACAACATAATAGTAGACGGCTGTATTCATTATCCGGCATTTTACATAGGTACCACGAAGCTAATTTGAGAGTTTCAAGCTGTTGTTGAAGCTCGAGCTTCACGCCACCTTCACGAGATGAATTTAAGCATGAAAGACACATACTCAGCAGACACACAGGTAGACCTGGGTAGAACCGGGATCGATATGCCCAAGGATTCTGAACAGTCACCACGCCAATTACTAGCGGCTGTCGGTGCTCTGCTTACCACCAACTTACTTAACGGGACAGACAAGTGTGTCTGGGGTGTCCACCAGGTCAGACCCTTATAGAATTTAAAGCTATTCATACAAAGTATCGTAACACGAAAGCTTCGTCGCATGAAAAGTTCCATTGCCGGTGCCCCAGCATATGCCACACGCGACCAATAGAGGAATGGCGCTGTTGATCATCGACAGACGGATAGACAGAAAATCAAGTTAGAGCTGAAGCGCCTATGTACTGTATGTATATGTGTACTTATTATTGCTTCTGTGCAGCACAATCAGATAGAAACATTAAGAGTGAGATGTTTTCATTCGCGAATCAGAAATCTTATTCGCGTTTGGTGAGCTGATAAGGGGTAGATGTGCGAGTCCTTTACCCAACAATCCGAGCTCCTCGGCTCTAGCGGCATGGAGGTATGTATTGTAACCATAGCAAGGGTCTCTCTTCACTCAGTGTTACATACTATCATTACCTACCGTAGGTTATTTGTTTGCTCTGCAAAGCTCGGCTTGCTTATTGGGGATATATAGTATTTTGCACTTCTATTTATTTATACGGGGGTGGTAGTCGGTATCCAATTAGCAAGGATCTTAAGCCATATAGTGAATTTGAATCCTCACGTTCCGACGGTGGTACATGCATATATACATACTTCTATCGAGCCAGGGATGAGAGATTTGCTGAAGCCCTGAGATCCTTCACTGAGCAAAAAAAAAAAAAAAAAAAAACTTTTCAAGCAATTACGTG